>Ga0315280_10002650_pt1 | contig 28695 bp, 26 predicted proteins | sample YL17G06_40_MG_FD_203697 | JGI IMG/M metagenome (GOLD analysis project Ga0315280, IMG submission 203697) | Sediment microbial communities from Yellowstone Lake, YNP, Wyoming, USA - YL17G06_40 | ecosystem: Environmental > Aquatic > Freshwater > Lake > Sediment | place: USA: Wyoming | collected... | reverse complement strand
CAGATTCTCGCGACGCAAGAGGGCAGGCGGTGACGGGGCTCCGGCCCCGCCATCGCCTGCAGCCCGCGGACGAGAGCCATGAAGACCGAACGGATGCCGTGGACGTGCCGGTGGAGCGAGTTTCGGCCGGTCGAGCCTGCGCCGCTCTGGCTGAACGAATGGCTGGCGCAGTGGGCGTGTCTCTCGGAGCGGCGGCGCGAGATGGTGTCCGCGCTCGACCGCTGCCTGGGATGCGCACGCTGGGAGCCGCGCGGCGACTGGACGGCGCGGTCAGGCCGCGACGTCGTGCCCGAGCCTCCCGACCCCAGGCACTGACGAAGTGGACGCGCGGGCGGGACAAGCCGCCCGCGCTTGTGGTATATATGCCGGCTTGGCGCGCGTCTGGTTCCCTGACGCGCGCCGGCTGCCCCTTCTTCGACCGCCTCACCTGACAAGACAGGAGCGCTGATGGCCCACAGGCGGACCTGTGCCCGGCGTCGGGCGGGCGGCGAGGGAGGCGGCAGGCCCGGGGGAGTCGGGCCTCCAGCTTCCGGGCTGCGGGCTTCCGCACGGCTGAAGCCAGGAGTCTGAAGCCTGACAGGCCTCGGGTGGATGAAGGGAACGAGGTTCATAAGAGGATAAGAGGAGGGAAGGCATGAAGCCTCTGGTTCTTGTGGTAGCAGTCGTCGCGGTCGCGGCAGCGTTCAGCCTGCCGGCATTCGCGCAGGACGCAAAGATCGCGCAGGGTGAGAAAGTGTACACCACCGAGAAGTGCTCGATGTGCCACGCGATCGCCGGCAAGGGCAACAAGAAGTTCCCGCTCGACGGCGTGGGCACGAAGCTGACGGCCGACCAGATCAAGGAATGGCTCGTCGATCCGGTGAAGGCCGCTGAGACGGCGAAGTCGACGGGCACCCCGAAGATGAAGGCGTACAAGCTGTCGAAAGACGATCTGGATGCGCTCGTCGCCTATATGCAGAGTCTGAAGAAGTAGCGACGCCGAACAGGACGGGCAGCCGGTGAGCGCGCCGCCGTCCCGGATCCGGGAGGCAGGACGTCTGTGGGAGGCGCGATCCGGCTGCCTGTCGGGCGTCATGGTCGAGGTCCTCGGTCACCTGCCGACCCCTGTTCCCGCTTCAGCTCTCGGCCGTTGCCGCCCATCTCATGGGCCCACGCTGATAGGGACGATGAACATCCGTAGCGCGCTCCTGCTGGCCCTCGTTCTTCTCTGCTGCCCGGCGGCCGCCCTGCACGCGGCGCCCCCGGCGGAAGAACCGAAGGCGCCGACCAACGACGACTGCCTGATCTGTCACGGCGACTCGACCGCGAAGCGCGCGAACGGCAGCTCGATCGCCGTCGACCCGCCTCGCTTTGCGGTGTCGGTCCACGGCCAGGCGGGCCTGGGCTGCGTCGACTGCCACGCGGACCTGGCGACGACGACCGAGTTCCCGCACGCGGAGCAGCTGGCGCCGGTTGGCTGCGCGACGTGCCACGACCAACCGGCGGCCCAGTACGCGACCAGTGTGCACGCCGAGGCGCGCCGGTCGTCACCCGACAGCGTGGCCGCGACGTGCAAGGACTGTCACGGCACGCACGAGATCCGCTCGTCGAAGGACCCGGAATCGTCCACCTATCACCTGAACCTCCCCGCTACCTGCGGGCGCTGCCACGGCAACGCCGAGATCATCCGCCGCGGCCGGATCAGGATCGGCGACGTCTACCGGCAGTTCCAGGACAGCATCCACGGGCAGGCGCTGATCAGGAGCGGGCTGCTGGTCGCGCCCAACTGCAGCGACTGCCACGGCTTCCACGACATCAAGCGGCGCACGAGCCCCGAGAGCCGGGTGTACAAGGCCAACGTGCCCGAGACGTGCGGCCGTTGCCACGATGGGGTGCGCCGCCACTACGAAGAGGGGATCCACGGCACGGCGCTGCGCAAGGGCAATCCGCTCGCGCCGGTCTGCGCTGATTGCCACACGGCGCACCAGATTCAGCGCGTCGAGGCGCAAGGCTGGAAGCTGCAAGTGATCCGCGAGTGCGGCACGTGCCACGTCGAGTCGATCAAGACCTATCGTGACACCTTCCACGGCCAGGTCACCGCCCTGGGATTCATGCGGGTGGCCGAGTGCGCCAACTGCCACGGCGCCCACGACGTCTTTCCGAGGAGCGATCCGCGATCGACCGTCGCGCCGGCCAACCTGGTGAAGACGTGCGGCACATGCCATCGGGGCGCCAACCCGCGGTTCGTCCAGTACGACCCGCACGCCGACCGCGAGAACCGGGCGCGCAACCCGCTGCTGTACTTCGCGGCGCGGTTCATGACCTTGCTGCTCGTCAGCGTGTTCGCGTTCTTCGGCATCCACACCACCCTCTGGTTCGCGCGCACCGTCCGCGCGAAGGAGGAACACGAAGCGCCGCGCAAGGACGTGGCCGTCGGCGCGGGACAGGCTGGCGAACCAGAAGGAGAAGGCGAAGAGGAGCAGCCACGCGATGAGTAGCGGCCAGGCGACGCGCGACGGGATCGAGAACCAGTACTTGCGATTTGACCGGTATCACCGGCTGCTGCACGGCCTGCTGATGCTGAGCTTCCTCGGCCTCGCGTTCACCGGGCTGCCGTTGCTCCTCCACGAGTCGCGATGGGCCGAGCGCCTGGCGGGGCTGCTGGGCGGCTACGCCGTCACCGGCGTCCTGCACCGGACCTTCGCGGTGCTCCTCATCACGGTCTTCGCGATCCACGTGATGCGCCTGATGCACCGGCTCTTCGTCCGCAAGGAGCTTGAGATCCTCTGGGGGCCCTCGTCGATGGTGCCGCAGCCGCGCGACGTCGTCGAGATGATCGAGCACCTGCGCTGGTTCGTCGGGCTCGGGCGACGGCCCCCCTTCGACCACTTCACCTACTGGGAGAAGTTCGACTACTGGGCGGTCTTCTGGGGCATGGGGATCATCGGCGGCTCGGGACTGGTCCTCTGGTTCCCCGAGTTCTTCTCGAAGGTCCTGCCCGGGTCGTTCTTCAACGTCGCGCTGCTGGTGCACGGCGAGGAAGCGCTGCTGGCGGTCGGCTTCATCTTCACGATCCACTTCTTCAACAGCCACCTGCGGCCCGAGAAGTTCCCGATGGACACGGTTATCTTCACCGGGCGCGTGAGCGAGGCCGAGCTCCGCGACGAGCGGCCCGCCGAGTTCGAGCGGCTGGCCCGCGCGAGAGCGCTCGCGCCCCTGGAGGTCGGCGCGGCCCCCGCCTGGGTCGCACGCCTCGGGCGCACGGCGGGGACCGTGGCCGTGATCGCGGGCGTGACGCTGGTGGTGATGATCATCTTCACGTTCCTCGTATAGCCGGAAGTCGCCGGTCTCGCGTGCCGTTCGCGGACGAGGGGCGGACGAGCAGCCCGGCTGTGCGAGGCCTCGCCAGGGGTTGGTGTACACTCGGGGGCTGACTTCTCGAGGTTGCACGATGGCTTCTCCACTCAGGTTCGCCCTTGCACGCAACGTCGTGTCCCTGGCGGGCGTCTGGTTGACGACGGTCAGCGCGCTGCTGTTCCTGACCGTGTTCTTCCTCGATCTGCTCGGCTTCTACACCAATCCCTACATCGGCATCGTCTTCTTCCTGATCCTGCCCGGCTTCTTTATCATCGGCCTGCTCTTCATCCCGGTCGGATTGTGGCTCGAACGGCGACGCGAGCTGCGTGGCCTGCCGGTGCGGGCCGCCCAGTGGCCGACATGCGACCTGAACGACCCGCACCAGCGCGTGATCGCCCTCGTCGTCGCAGCCGCCACGGTCGCCAACATCGTCATCGTCGCGCTGGCGACGTACCGCGGCGTCGAGTACATGGACTCGGTGGAGTTCTGCGGGCGGGTGTGTCACCAGGTGATGAGGCCGGAGTTCACCGCCTACCGGGACAGCCCACACGCCCGCGTCGCCTGCGTCAACTGCCACATCGGCCCGGGTGCCCCCTGGTTCGTGAAGTCGAAGCTGTCCGGCACGCGCCAGGTCTTCGCGGTCACGTTCAACACCTTCCCGCGGCCGATCCCGTCACCGGTCATGAACCTGCGCCCGGCGCGCGAGACGTGCGAGCAGTGCCACTGGCCGGAGAAGTTCACGGGCGACATGGTCGTGGTGTTCCGGGAGTACGCGACCGACGAAGCCAACACCGAGTCGGTGACGACGCTGCGGGTACACGTGGGCGGCGGCAGCGAGAAGCTGGGGGTCGCCACCGGGATCCACTGGCACATGGACCCGTCCAACCGGATTACCTACATCGCAACGGATGCGAAACGGCAGGTGATCCCGGACGTGCGGGTGGAAGACCGGTTCGGGAAGGTGCGCGAGTACCGTGCGGAGGGCGTGACCCAGGCGCGACTCGACAATGGCGAGCGCCGCCAGATGGACTGCATGGACTGTCACAACCGGCCCAGCCACCCCTTCGTGCCCACGGCGGAACAAGCGGTCGATCAGGCGATCGCGCTCGGCCGGATCTCGCGCGACCTCCCCTTCGTCAAGCGGGAGAGCGTCGATCTGCTCAAGGGCCGTTACGCGTCGCAGGATGCGGCCGCGGCCATCATCCAGACGCGGCTGGACGGGTTCTATCGCGAGCAGTTTCCGCTGCTGTACGCCCAGCGTCGGCAGGACGTGGACCGCGCAATCACGGCCACGACGAACATCTACCGCCGCAATGTCTTCCCCGACATGGGCATCACCTGGGGCATCTACGCGAACAACATCGGGCACACCGACTTCCCGGGTTGCTTCCGCTGCCACGACGACAGCCACACGGCGAAGGACGGGTCGGCGATCAAGCAGGATTGCGACCTGTGCCACCAGATGGAAGAGAACGCCGCCGCGAAGTAAGCCGATCGTTCGCCAGACCCGAGAGGTGAGACCCGAAGGCCCGCTGGGTTCCCCACCCGGTGCCTGACCCAATTCCTTGGATCCAACGGCGCCGATTCGAGGCATTCAGCGGGTTTGAAGGGACCACCGGTTGCCGAGTTTCCGGTAGGGAGGGGCGGGCAGCGACGGCGAACCGTGACGAACTGTCCAGATTCTCCACGGCAGCGACACTCGCAGGGGCTTTTTCCGCGCGATCTGCCGAAATTCGCGACCGGTGCCGAGTTCTTCTATATTCGGCACCCCGATTGCAGCCCGGCTGAGCCGGGCCGGCGGTGTGCCGACCTGCCGGCGCCCCCTTTTGGTACCCCAGGAAAGAAGCCCCCGCAGTCGGACCCCTCCTTGCGGGGAGTGGTCGGTGTCCATCGCCAACGAGGTCAAGGAGCACGCCATGCATTCATTCTGTAAGACCCTGGTGCGCGGGGGCCTCGCAGCCGCAGCGGCCGCCTGGTTCGCGACCGCGGGGTCGGCGTCGGCCGCGACGCCGCGCCAGGAGGCGGTAAAGGCGCCCCCGATCCAGGTCCCTCACGGTGAGTATACGGGTGCAGAGACCTGCCTGACCTGCCACGAAGACCACGGGGCGGCCCTCAAGCAGGGGCCGCACTCGCGGGCGTTCCGGTCGGGATCGCCTGTGGCGTCGTTCGGGTGTCAGAAGTGTCATGCGCAGACGAAGGCAAACCTCGGGTGCGAGGCCTGCCACGGGCCGGGCAAGGCCCACGCGGATGCCGGCGGTGACAAGACGAAGATCCGCGTCATCTCGCAGATGTCGGTGGCCGATGCGAGCGAGATCTGCTCGAGTTGCCACTTCCGCAGCAAGCATGCGTTGTGGGCCGGCAGCCAGCACCAGCAGCGCAGCGTCGGCTGCGTCACCTGCCACAGCGTCCATGCGCCCAAGGGCACGCCGCTGCTGAAGGCCGCGAACGAATTCGGCCTGTGCGCGACCTGCCATCGGCCGATCGTCAACAAGGAGATGAAGTTCAACCACATGCCGGTGCGCGAGGGCGCGATGACCTGCTCGGCGTGCCACAACGTGCACGGCGCCGCGAATGTGCGCCTGCTCAAGGCGGGTGGCAGCATCACCGAGTCCTGCGTGACGTGCCACGGCGAGAAGCGGGGGCCGTTCCTGTGGGAGCACGCGCCGGTGACCGAGAACTGCACGACCTGCCACGATCCGCACGGGACGAACAACGACCGCATGCTCGTGGCCAAGCAGCCGTTCCTCTGCCAGCGCTGCCACATCACTTCCCGCCATCCTCCGACGGTGTACGAGGGTTACCTGCTGAACAACTCGTCCAACGGCAACAAGATCTACGGGCGCTCGTGCCTGATCTGCCACCAGCAGGTCCACGGGTCGAACGCTCCGTCGGGCAAGGCTTTCCTGCGCTAGGTGAGGAGGATTTGCGATGCGCAACAGATTGATGATGGCCACTGCGGCGCTTTTGCTGGCCTCCGTGAGCCTTGCGTGGGCACAACAGAAGCCGCAGCCAGGGCAGGTGCAGCAAGACGGGCAGACGGTGTCTGCGACGACCACCGGCGGAACGCTTGACATCGGCGGGCGCTTCACGTCGGCCACCGGCGACGAAGCGCGCTACGAGCGATATCGTGACCTGCGCAACGGCGCGAACATCAACTTGCTGTACGGCAAGGTGACGCCGGACTGGATCTTCAACGTGTCGGTCGAGAACGCCGGGTATCGGGATCAGCGCTACAAGGCGGGGTTCAGCAGCCGCCGCCTGAAGTTCTCGGTGTTCTTCGATCAGATCCCGCTCAACTACAGCTACGAGACGCGGACACCGTACAGGTGCACCGCCGGGTCGTGCACGCTCGATTCGGCGCTTCGCACGCAGGTGCAGGCGAAGACGGCGATTGGCATTCCCCAGACCCGCGCGCAGCTCGGCTATCCGTCGCTGTCCATCTACGGCCCCGCGGGGCAGCAGTTCGACCTGCAGTCGCGGCGTGACACGATCGCCGGCAGCGCCATCTTCTCGGCGACCGACAACCTCGACTTGACGTTCGCCTTCAACAGCTACAAGCGCACGGGCAACATGCCGTGGGGCGCGTCGTTCGCGTTCAACGTCGGAGACGAGATCCCGCTCGTCATCGACAACCGCACCACCGACGTGACGGCCGGCATCGAATGGGCCAGCCATCAGGGCATGATGCGCGTCGCCTACGAGTACTCGAAGTTCAACCAGAACATCCCGTCGCTCGTCTGGGACAACCCGCAGTTCGCGACGGACTACAACCTGAACAAGACGACGCCAACCGGGTACGACCCGAGCGGCTACAGCAACGGCAACGGCCCCGCCAGGGGACGGATGGCGATGCCGCCCAGCAACACGCTGACGACGTTCAACTGGCTGGGCATGGTCAAGCTGCCGAACCGCACGACGGCGAACGGCAGCTTCTCGATGGGCGCCAACAAGCAGAACGAGGCGCTCATCCCGTGGACCATCAACCCCGTCATCGCGAACCCGGCCGTCTACGCGCTGTTCCCCGGCCTGGCGGCGCTGCCGCGCGACACGGCGCAGATGGCGGTCAACTACACGTCCGGGACGTTCAACGTCAACTCGCGGCCGAACGAGTACGTCACCCTGTCGGCGCGGTACCGCTTCAACAGCCGCAACGACTTCACGCCCGGCTTCCCGGGTGAGGAGTACGTCCGGTTCGACGCCGTGCCCGAGGAGACGGGTGGCGAGACGGAGCAGTTCCAGATCAACCGCAACACGTTCGACGCGACCGCCTCGTTCACGCCGCTCCGTTACAGCGCGATCCGTGTGGGATACACCTTCGACAAGTGGCAGCACACGACGCGGGCGACCGAAGGGTGGAAGGACAACACCGCCCGGGTGTCGTTCGACACCCTCGGCAGCCAGTACGTCACGCTTCGTGCCCAGTTCGAGCACACCAAGCGCGACACGATCAACCTGAGCATCGACGACCTGGTCGGCGCGGGCATGCAGCCGGCGGCCCGGTTCTTCGACGAGGCGGCGCGCATCCGCAACCGCGCAACCTTCATCGTCGAACTCAACCCGATGCCGATGGTCGGCGTCGACTTTACCGCGGCAACCGCCAAGGACGACTATCAGGGGGCCGACCCGAGCCAGCAATTCGGTCTGCTGAACAACAAGAACACCGTCTACACCATTGGCGTCAACGTCACGCCGAACGCGATGGTGAATTTCGGCGCCGAGTACGGCCGCGAGACCTACAACGCGTTGCAGCAGTCGCGCAACGCGAACCCGGCGCCCGATCCCTCGTGGACGGACTCGAACCGAAACTGGACTCTCACCAACGACGAGAATGTCAACAACATCTCGTTGTACGCAAACCTGGTGAAGGCCATCGCGAAGACCGACATCCGCTTCGGCTACGACTACAGCGACTCCGACCAGGCGTTCGTGCACGACGGCCCGCGTATCGGCCAGCTGGCGGCAATCGGCCAGTTCGTTGCCCTGCCGAACGTGACCAACAAGTGGCAGCGCGCGACCGTCGATCTCAGGTACGACCTGACGGCGAAGGTCGGCGTCGGCTTCTCGTACTGGTTCGAGAAGTTCGACGTGGACGACTTCGCGACGATCAACACCACGGGGCCGGCCACGCTGCCCATCCTCGGTTCGCGGACTGATACGCCGCGCATCGACTGGATCGGCGACCTGTTCACCGGCTACGGCAACCGTCCGTACAAGGGGCAGACCGGCTTCGTCCGGGTGTTCTACATGTTCTAGGCGGGATACCAACCCGATGGGTCCATCCGGGTCCGTGGGGTGTGCTCCTTCGGGCGGCGGTCGCTCCGGCGATCGCCGCCCTTTTTTTGGCGCTGCGGCGCCCTGTTCCGTTCTCTCTCGCGGGCCGCGGAGTGGTACGATGGTGTCATGCTGTGCGAAGAGCGCGACGGTCCAAAACCGTGTAGAATCAGGCCGAAAAGCGGCTGGCATCGAGTTTGCCCTTGGCGCGGCCATCCGGGGCTTCACATCTCGCTATCATTCCACGATCTTCACGACGGCAGCGTGCTACGCGAGGGGGACGAGTCCAGGGCCTTGCACAGGCATCTTCGTCTTTCGCGCCCCGCCCGCCGTAGGCCTGTGCGGTTTCGCGTTGTCCGGGTTCAGCTACCAGGCGGCACGCGGCCGCGAGGTCCAAGAACCGACAAGGAGCGTCCATGGGACGGTCTGATGCGGCGCGCCTGGGGGTAGCCGACCCAGGGCGGCGCAACTTCCTCGATCTGGTGCTGCAAATTGGCTTCGTCTCGACCGCGGTCGCCATCGTGTACCCGGTCTGGCGGTATCTCATTCCCCCCAAGATGGCCGAGCCCGCGAGCGCGGCGAGCGTCATTGCGGGAAACCTGGCCGGCCTCAAGCCCAACTCGGGTGTCATCTTCAAGTTCGGTAGCAAACCGGGACTCCTCGTGCGGACGCCCGAGGGCGACGTTCGCGCGTTCAGTGCGGTGTGCACGCACCTGAGCTGCACGGTCCAGTACAAGGCCGACACCTCTGAGATCTGGTGCGCGTGTCACAACGGCGTGTACGACCTGGGCGGGAACGTGGTGTCAGGTCCGCCGCCGCGCCCCCTCGAGGAGTTCAAGGTGAACCTGCGCGGCGAGCCGGGGCAGGAAGAGATCGTCGTGTCACGCGGCTAGGCACGTCGTCGCATCACCAGATCAACGAATCGACAGATCAACAGATCGCTCGTGCCGTGTCCGAATGAGGAAACCCATGCTGCAGCGCGTAGTCGATTGGCTGGACGAGCGGCTCGACCTCGACGACGTGAGGCACTTCGTCGGCGAGAAGTCGGTCCCGGTGCACGTCCACAAGCTGTGGTACTACCTTGGGGGCGTGACGCTGTTCCTGCTGGGCGTGCAGCTCGCCACCGGCATCCTGCTGCTGCTCTACTACCGCCCGAGCGCCGAGCAGGCATACGAGAGCGTGCAGTTCATCGTGACCACGGTGCAGTTCGGGTGGCTGGTGCGCAACATCCACGCCTGGTCGGCAAACCTGCTGATCGCCACGGCGTTCGCGCACCTGTTCAGCGTCTTCCTGCTCAAGGCCTATCGCAAGCCGCGCGAGCTGACGTGGGTGACCGGTGTCGTGCTCCTGTTTCTGATGCTGGCCTTTGGATTCAGCGGCTACCTGCTGCCGTGGAACGAGCTGTCGTTCTTTGCGACGAAGGTGGGCACGAGCATCGCCGGCGCCCTCCCGCTGGTCGGCGGCTTCATGCTTCGGCTGCTCCGCGGCGGCGACGACGTGACGGGCGCCACGCTCTCCCGCTTCTACGGCATGCACGTCGCGATCCTGCCGGCGGTCACGACGCTCTTCGTGGGCATCCACCTGTTGCTCGTGCAGCGGCAGGGGATGAGCGTCCCGCCGTCGATCGAGCGGAAGCTCAAGCCTGGCGACGAGCTCCCGCAGATGAAGTTCTTCCCGAACTATGTGCTGCGCGACGTGGTGCTGTGGTACGTGGCGCTTGCCCTGTTGGCGGCGCTCGCGGCCTTCTACCCGTGGGAGCTCGGCCAGAAGGCGGATCCGTTCGCGCCGGTTCCCGCTGGCATCCGCCCCGAGTGGTACTTCCTCGCGATGTTCCAGGTGCTGAAGCTGCTGCCAAGCCACATCTTCGGGATCGAGGGCGAGCTGGTGGGCGTCATCGGCTTCAGCTTGGCCGGGCTGGTCCTGCTCCTCGTGCCGTTCCTCGACCGGCAGACCGCCCGCGGCGAGCCGGGGCGCATCTTCACGGTGCTGGCCGCCATCGCGCTCGTCTTCATGGTCGCGTTCACCGTGTACGGATACATCGCGGCGCTGCAGGCCGGCGCGGCGCCGTAGAGGGGTGGCCGGAACGACCGCTGCCGCGATCTGTCACTGGGTTTGGTTGGTAGGTGGTGACCTGACGAAAGGCGGGGAAACTGATGCCTGCAGCCCGACACGCGCGTCTCCTGCCGCTTGCCGCGGCCCTGGTCCTTGGTCTGTCGTACGGAGCGATCGCGGCGCCTGCGGCCAAGAACAGTTGCGCGACGTGCCATGCGCGCCTGACCAGGTCGGCCAGCGCGCTTCCATCGCTCCAGTTCCGCGAGGACGTGCACCGGGACCTCGGCTTCACGTGTGCGGACTGCCACGGCGGCGACCCGACCTCCGACGACCAGAGCCAGGCGATGAGTCCGGCACGCGGCTACCGCGGGGTGCCGACGGGAGCGGAGGTGATCGCTCGGTGCGCGAAGTGTCACAGCGACGCAGCGTTCATGCACCGCTTCGCGCCGCGCCAGCGGGTGGACCAGGCCAGCGAGTACGCGTCGAGCGTGCACGGCAAGCGCCTGGCCACCGGTGACACACAGGTAGCCACCTGCGCGAGCTGTCATGGCGCGCACGGCATCCGTCTGGTTCACGACGCGAAATCCCCGGTCTTCCCGACCAACGTTGCCGCCACCTGCGGGAGCTGTCATTCCAATCCGGAACACATGAAGGGCTACACGCTCGACAGCGGCGCGCCGCTGCCCACCAACCAGCAGGCGGAGTACGAGACGAGCGTTCACCACGAGGCGATGGTCACGCGCAACGACCTGTCTGCGCCGACCTGCAACGACTGCCACGGCAACCACGGCGCGGCGCCGCCGGGAGTCGGCACCGTCGCGGCCGTGTGCGGCACCTGCCACGCCGTCTTCGCGGTGCGGTTCGACGCGAGCGTGCACAAGCAGGTCTTCGACCGCGGCTGCGCCGAGTGCCACGGCAACCACGCCGTGAAAGCGGCGTCCGACCGGATGCTGGGCACCGACCAGGCCGCGCTCTGCGGCACCTGCCACAGCGAGGGCGACAACGGATTCAAAGCGGCCATCCAGATGCGCGCGGCGATCGACAAGCTGAAGCAGGGACTGGACCAGGCGGCACTCTTGATTGCGCGGGTGAAGAACGCCGGCATCGAGACGAGCGACCAGGAGCTCCAACTGGGCGAGGCGGCCAACCGCCTGACACAGGCACGCACCGAGGTGCACACCTTCAATCCGGCCCCGGTCGACGGCGTGGTCAAGGACGGGCTCGGCATCGTGTCCCGGGTGGAAGCAACGGGGCATTCCGCCGAGGCGGAGCTGCGCTTCAGGCGGCAGGGCCTCGCAGCCTCACTGGTGGCCATCCTCCTCGTCGTCGTCGCGCTCGGGCTCAAGATCCGGCAGATTGACCGCAGGGCCGGTGTCAGCGCGCCGCCAGCCGCCGACAAGGGAGGTCCGGCCGCCAGGGCCTGACGGGGCAGCCCAAGGTGACGGGAACCCGGCACACCTTTGGACCAAACCTGAGAATCATTCGCAAAAACGCGTGGCATCTCCTTTGCGCCTCCAGGCACCGTCATGTCCTGCCCTCGGGCGCTTGCCGGTCCTGTTCTGGATCAACCGCTGCTGAAGCTCCGCCGCCGTCCCCTCCGCATCGCCCTCGTCGGCAACCCCAACGTCGGCAAGAGCGTCATCTTCGGCCGCCTGACCGGCCGCTACGCGACCGTGTCGAACTATCCGGGGACCACCGTCGGGGTGACCCGGGGCCGGGCGATGATTGGCGCCGAAGTCTGCGATGTCATCGACACGCCGGGCGTGTACGCGCTCGACGGCGTGTTGACCGAGGACGAGCAGATCACGCGCCGCGTCCTGGGTGACGGCGACGCGGATCTCGTCGTCCAGGTGGCTGATGCGCGCAACCTACGCCGCGCGCTGATGCTTACCTGGCAGATCAGCGGCTTCCACAAGCCGATGGTGCTCGTCCTGAACATGGTGGACGAGGCGCGCGCCCGGGGCGTGGATGTCGATAGGAATCGCCTCGAACGCGAGCTCGGCGTGCCGGTCGTCGAAACGGTGGCAACCGAGGGCCGGGGGCTGTCCGAGCTGCGGGCGGCGCTCGCCGAGGCCCGGACGCTGCGCACCTTCCCGGACACGGGCAAGGACCACGCCCGGTGGGCGCACGAGCTGGCCGAAGCGCTGCGCAGGTTCCGCCCCCGCGCGCTCGCTCGCGCGCAGGAGGTGCTGGCCCGCGCCGTGCGGGAGCCGCTGACCGGTCTGCCGATTCTGGCGATCGTGCTCTATGCCCTGTACCTGTTCGTCGGGGTCTTCGGCGCCCAGACGCTGGTAGGCCTGCTCGAGCACGGGCTCTTCCAGCGCTACCTCAACCCGGCCGCCATCGCCCTCGCGACCCGTTTCATCCCGGTTCCGCTCGTGCGCGACTTCCTCGTCGGCGAGTACGGCCTCATCACGATGGGCGTCACCTACGCGATCGCCATCGTGCTGCCTGTCGTCGCGACCTTCTTCCTGATGTTCGGTTGGCTCGAGGACAGCGGGTACATCCCGCGCCTGGCGATCTTCAGCGACCGGATCTTCCGGATGATGGGGCTGAACGGCAAGGCGGTGCTGCCGATGGTGCTCGGGCTCGGCTGCGACACGATGGCGACGATGACGACGCGAATCCTGGGAACGCCGAAGGAGCGGCTGATCGCCATCCTGCTGCTCGCGCTCGGCATCCCGTGCTCGGCCCAGCTCGCCACGATTCTCGGCATCCTCGGCGGCATTTCGTTCGCGGCGCTGCTCACGCTGTTCGCCGTGGTCCTCGTGCAGATGTTCCTCGTCGGGTTCCTCGCCGCGCGGGTGTTGCCCGGTGGGCGCTCGGATTTCATCCTTGAGCTGCCGCCCATCCGCCTGCCCGACGCGCGGAATCTGCTCACGAAGACCGCGCTGCGGATCCGGTGGTACCTGGGCGAAGCAGTGCCACTGTTCCTGATCGGCACCGCCCTGCTGTTCGTGCTCGATCGGGTGGGGCTGCTCGGGCTCCTCATCTGGGGCGCCCGGCCGGTCGTCACCGGCCTGCTGGGCCTGCCGCCGGCGACCGCGCAGGTGTTCGTGATGGGGTTCCTGCGGCGCGACTACGGCGCCGCCGGGCTGTTCCAGATGGCACACGCCGGCCATCTCACCGGCGTGCAGGCGGTCGTCGCCCTGACCGTGATGACGCTCTTCGTGCCGTGCGTGGCCAACTTTCTGATGATCATCCGGGAGCAGGGGCTCAGGGCAGGCCTCTCGATTCTCGGCTTCGTGACCGTCGTGGCGGTGGCGACGGGTGCGGCTCTCAACCATGGGCTCAAGATCCTCGGTGTCACGTTTTGACCGCGCGCGCCGTCTGGCCTCGTTGCCGGCCGGCTCGCGCGGCGTCGTCGTCAAGGTGTTGCGGGACAACGTCGGACGAGCAGAGCGGCTGGCGGCTCTCGGCGTGACCCCGGGGGCCCGGGTCAGGGTGCTCCAGCGATTTCCGGGCTTCGTCTTCGAGTGCGACCAGACCGAGTTGGCGGTGGAGCCGGAGGTCGCCCGGGCGATCCTCGTTGATGTGCGGGAGCCACACGGTTCGGGAAGAGGCACGGCGCTTGCCGTGACTCGCCGGTGGCCCTATTAGTCTGCCGGTTTTCCGCGGGAGGACCATATGAGAACGGCTCTCGTGCTGAGTCTCGCGCTCCTCATTGCCGCGTGTTCCAGTGGGACGCCGGTACCCATCCGGGCTGGTGACGTCTGCTTCACTTGCCGCCGGCCGATCACCAACACCAAGCTGGCTGCGGAGGTCATCGACCAGAACGGCATGGCGCTCAAGTTCCGCACGGTGACCTGCATGGCCAAGTTCATGACGACGCAGACGCGCGAGATGCGCGGCCTCTTCGTGACCGACTATCAGTCCGGTCGGTTCGTGCCCGCCCGGAGCGCGATGTTCGTGTACCACAAGATCGACGAGACCACGAACGAGATGGACTACGCCGCGTTCAGCACCGTGCCCCAGGCGGTCGAGTTCGGCAAGAAAAAGGCCGCGAGCCCGGTCGACTGGCTCCAGATCATGCAGTTCACGAAGGCGAAGGGAAGCAACTGACGCGGCGGCAAGACAGGCCAAACCGGCGCGACCGCCCGGTCCGCACGGGATCCCGACCTGCGGCGGGGTTTCTGGCAAGGTGCAGCGAAGTCAGGGCGGCACGTGGCCGCCCATCCACGGCTTCCGCGCCATGGGGGGGCAGGCGCGTCGGTGGTGTCCCGGCGGCGGGGGGTCTCGGGGCAGCCGAACAGGCTGGCGCGTGGATCCGAGCGCCGGGGATAAAGGACAGAATCATGGATCATGGCACCCCGGCAGACGGAGTCCGCGCGGAGCATGGAAAGCGGCGCGGGGCGCCACCGCTTCGGCTGCTGTTCTGGGAGACGACCAAGGCCTGTAACCTGCGGTGTCAGCACTGCCGGGCAGTGCCAGAAGCCGAGCGGACCGCCGTGGAATTCACCACTGAGGAAGGCTTCCGCCTGATGGACCAGATTGCGGAGGTCTCCAGGCCTGTCCTCATTCTATCGGGTGGCGAGCCGCTCTATCGTCCTGACGTGTTCGACCTTGGCGCGTACGGGGTCAGCAAAGGCTTCCGGATGGCCCTGGCCACGAACGGAACGCTCATCGACGAGCAGATCGCGTCGCGTACCGTCCGGGCGGGGTTCTCGAGGGTGGCGGTGAGCCTGGACGGGGCCAGCGCCGCAACCCACGATCGGTTCCGTGGCCTGGCCGGCTCGCACGCGCGGGCGCTGCGGGGGTTGGGCTACCTGCGCGAACGCGGGATGTCGGTGCAGATCAACTCGACCATTGCGCGGCACAACGTCGCGGAGCTGCCTGCGCTGCTCGACCTCGCGCTCGCCATTGGCGCCGATGCCCTCCACATCTTCATGCTGGTGCCGGTCGGCTGCGGTGTGAACATCGCGGATCGCGAGATGCTGCCCGCCGACGAGTACGAGCGCGTCCTGCACTGGTTCTACGACCGGTCGAAAACGACGTCGATCGACCTGAAGGCGACCTGCGCCCCACACTATTTCCGCGTGCGCGCGCAGCGGATTGTCGAAGAGCGCCGCCAGGGCGACCGCAGCACGCCGTTCATTGCGCACGGCACGCGGCTCAAGGCCGCACCCGACCCGGCGGGCGGCCGTCCGCTGTCTACGATGACCCGCGGCTGTCTGGCAGGCACCGCCGTCTGCTTCGTGTCGAATGCGGGCGAGGTGTATCCGTGCGGCTACCTGCCGGTGAGCGCGGGCAACGTGCGACAGGAGCGGTTTGCGACAATCTGGAGCGAGTCGCCCGTCTTCCGGGCGCTGAGGGATCCAGAAGCGCTCGGCGGCAAGTGCGGGATTTGCCGCTACGAGGGCATCTGCGGGGGCTGCCGGGCCCGCGCGTATTCGGATGCCGGCGACTACCTGGCTGCCGAGCCGTTCTGCACGTATGAGCCGCTGCTCGACCAGGCGTACACGCCCGGTGGCGGCGAGCAGCCGAACGCGGCGATCCGGTAGAGGTCCGAAAGGGGAGTCGGAGCAAGACCTCAGCAATCCTCAGATCGCTCGGTGCACACCGGGTCACCCGCCGCGGGACTGCGGGTGCCGAGAGAGTTGAGGTTTGTCTTGCCGGGAATCCGGCATCCCGCCGACAAGCCGCCGGCCACCTCCGCACCTTCGTGCGCACCTGCGTCCTGCACCCTCGTGCCGCCTTCGCGGTGCACGTCCGTCCCGCACTTCCGTGTGCACGTTCGTGCTGCACCTCCGCCGCGCCTTCGTGCGCACCTCCGTGTTGCACCTCCGTGACGTATCTTCGTGGTGCATCCTCGTTCTGCGCCCTCGCGTGACACCTTCCTTCGATAGAATGTCCGGCGGAGGGTTGCAGATGGCCGACGAGGTGGTCCACACGATCCAGCTGTCGCTCGCGCGGGGATATCAGTTCCAGGCTTCCTTCGAGACGTTTCCCAATGCGCTGCCGTTGATGCTCGATGAGCCGGCGCCGCTCGGCGAGGCGAACGGGCCGAACGCGGCTGCCGTCCTTGCCGCGGCCGTGGGCGACTGTCTGGCCGCCAGCCTGCTGTTCTGTTTGCGGAAGTCGCGCACCGAGCTGCAGGGGATGCAGGCAACGGTCACCGCGCGGGTGCGGCGCAATGAGGCTGGGCGGATGCGTATTGCCAGTATCGAGGTCGAGCTGTCGCCGGGCATTGCCGCGCCTGATCTCGCGAGACTGAAGCGCTGCGAGGGGTTGTTCGAGGACTTCTGCGTGGTGACCGAGAGCGTGCGGAAGGGGATCCCGGTCAGCGTGAAGGTCAACGAGCCGCAGGACACCTGGGAAGGCTGACAGCCGCGCTGCTCTGGTAGCAGGCACGACGTCCAGTCAGCCGGTCGCCGGCTGGGGCACTGCGGGCCGGCGCTACGCCGACACCAGGTGCTGGGTGGCGCGTGGCGGCACCTGGAGGTCGGGCATCGGCTTGCCGGCAAACAGGCGCCGCGTGGGTGGTGCCAGCCAGCGCGCCCAGCGGCTTGCCCGCCTGATCCGCGCGCTGTCGACGGCGATGCCGGTGTTGGCGTACATCTGCCGGTAGAGCTTCGACACGAGCACGAACGCCACGCGCGACTTCAGCGACTTGACACAGTGTGCGCGGCGCCACACGCACCGCAGGCTGTAGAACCGGTCCCACACGGCCTGCGTCCGCTGTCGGATCTCATCGGCGCTCATCGTCGGATGCGGCGTGTAGACTTTGGGCCGCTGCTCGTCCGGAATCAGCCAGTGCCGGGTCAGCGGGATGCCCGCGACGCGGGTCGTATCGCCTGCCATCGACTTCTCCCAGCGCTCGAAGTCGATAGTGCCCGGGAACGGCGTCAGCACCACGAACTGGGCAAACGTGATCCCCGCCTGCTCGGCGAGGGCGACCGTGGCCTCGAAGGTGGCGGGCGTATCGGTGGGCAGGCCGAAGATGAACGAGCCGAGCACGTGTACGCCGTGCGCGTTGAACAACTGAAGGCGGGCAGCCAGCGCCTCGCCAGCCATGTTGAAGTCCTTGTAGATGGCCTTCAGCCCCTCGGGCGTAACCGACTCGACTCCGACCAGGGCGCCCTTGATGTTGGCCTTGCGCATCGCCTCGAGAAACTGCGGGTCCTCGGCCGCCTCCATCGTCATCTGCGTGAAGAACACCATGTCGTCGGGCAGCTCGGCGAGGCGCGCCATGAGGTCGAACCGCTCCTCGCGGATCGCCTGCAGCTCGTGAAGCCTGGTGCGATCCTGGCGGCGCTCGGCCATCTTCAGGTCCGCGAGCGAGACCGGGTAGAAGTTGTCGTCGGCCAGCGCGACGTAGCAGAAGCCGAGGCGCCGCAGCTCGACGATTTCCGCCACGATGGCATCCGTGCTCCGCGAGCGGGGTTGCTGGCCGTCGGTGCGCCAGACCGAGCAGAACGAGCAGTGCTTCGGGCAGCCGCGCAGCGTCTGGACCGAGGCCCACATGTAGCGCCCCGGCGGCAGGAGATCCCAGCGGGCCGGCAGGAACTCGCGTGCGGGGATCCGTCCGGCGTCATAGACGGGCTTGGGCGTTCCGGGCCCGCAGTCCGACAGCACGGTCGCCCAGACACGATCGCCGTCGCCTTTGACGACCGCGTGCGCGCCGCCGAGCTCGCGCGCCTCGTCCGGGTACAGCGTCGCGTGGATTCCGCCGAAGACCACCCACGCGCCGCGCGCCCGCGCCAGGCGGCCGACTTCGTAGCCGCGCAGCGCGTTGCTCGTGTGGATGCCGATGCCGACGACGTCGCCGGGCTCGAGGACGGCCGGGTCGAACGGCTCGAGCGTCTCGTCAGTGACGACCGGGTCGCCGAACCCGCGGGGTGTGGCGCCGGCCAGCACGTAGAGCCAGCGGGGGGTGATGACGGCCACGCCAAACGAGGCGTGGCTCGGATTGATCAGGTGGACCCGCACGCGTTCTCTCCCTTTCAGTGCCGCCTTCGGTCTGCACAGCCGGGCCGTTGATGGAGCATCGAGACCAAACGGGAGTTGCGGTCGTTCAAGCAGAACACCGAAGCCGATAGACCCGGCCGCAGAGACGTGCCGGGCGCCGCGATCGTCGCTGAGCCTGGCTATCCAGCATCGGGCCGGGCGCCGTTGAGCAGCACGCGCACCCGGTCCCGTTCCTCCGCACTGAGCACCCCATGCTGGAGCACGTGGAGCACCAGCAACCCCGGGGAGTCGTCGAAGAAGCGGCTGACGAGGTACAGCATGGCCGTTCGCCGCGCCTGCTGGGCATCGACGACCGGGTAGAAGGCGAACGCGCGCCCCTGCTTCCAGTGCCTGACGTACTTCTTTCGTTCGAGGATCTTCAGCATCGTCAGGACCGTGTTGTAGGCAAGCTTCGGCTCCCCAGGCAGCGCGGCTGTCACTTCGCCTACGGTCGCGCGGTCCCTGCCCCAGAGGACGCGCATCAAGCGAAGCTCGCCATCGGTGAGCGTCGGCGATCCTCGGCGTGGCACCGTGTTCTCCTAAGGATTTAGGAGATGTGGAGACTCTACACGGAGGCGCCGGGGGTGTCAACTCAATAGGTTAGGACGGGACTTCCAAACACGTGGAAGTGGGCGGCAGGGCTCAGCGGCGGGCTGGAAGCCCGCCAGCGTGAAGCCCGTAGCCTGACGGCGGGATCACGCAGACCGGTGCTCGGGTGGCGGGGCGTCGGCGGGCTTTCCCTTCGAGCGTCGATCCTCGACGCCGCAGCTCCCGCTCATTCACGTCGGCACGCCGAGACGGGGCAGCAGCCATGCCTGCAGCACGAACCAGACGACGAAGAACGCGATCGGCCAGAGGTAGTCCATACGAAGAACTCGAAAGCCAGAATCCAGGATTCAGAATCCAGAATGCGGCAGGCTCGACGCTACACGGCTGATTGCTTCTCGAGCGCCGCCAACGCGCGCCGCAACCGCTGGTCGGCCTCGCGGGCGACCGCCTTCAGTTCGGCGTTGTCCCCGACGATGCCGAGGGCCGCCACCGGCGCCATCGCGGACACCACACTCCTGCCCGGCCCCTGCTCGTACACGATGACGTTGCAGGGCAGGAGCAGGCCGATGTCGAGTTCCGCCGTCAGCGCCCGGTGGGCGAGCGGCGGGTTACAGGCGCCGAGGATCGTGTACTTGCGGAAGTCGGCGTCGAGCTTCTGCTTCATCGTCTGCTTGACGTCGATCGTCGTCAGGACGCCGAAGCCCTCAGCCTTGAGGGCGGCCGTCGCCTGCTCGACCGCCTGCTCATACGAGGACGGGATGACGACGCGCAGTCCGTATCGGGTTTCTTCCATGGCAGCCTCCCCGGCGATGCTCAGTTGCAGCTTGGCAGCCCTGCGCGCGTGAGCACGGCGATCATCGGGCACCAGGTGGTCAAGGCCGACTGGGACAGGTTCAGCCCCACCAACAGCGTAGACCAGCGAGAGCAGGGGCGCACGCGAATTCCGAGGAGTACGCCCTGGATCGAGTCCACGCGGGTTCCGCACCCATAGATTCAGCAGGCCGCCAAAGGTGACACGGGCGAGGTAGAATGTCGGGTTGTGACGAAACGAGCACGCGCGAATCATTCGGATCATGAGGAGCGGCCGGGGCGCCACGACGCCGACTACGCCTCGTTGCTGCGCGCGGTCCAGGCAGGCAACCAGCACGCCATGGAACGCCTCCTGATGCGTGCCCAGGAGGTCGCATACCGCTTCAGCCTGCTGGTCTGCGGCGGCGCCGACGACGCCGAGGACGCGATGCAGGAGGCGCTGCTGAAGACCTACCGGTACGCCGCGCGCATCCGGGAGCCCGAAGCGTTCCGCACCTGGCTGTACCGGACGGTCAAGAACGCCTGCCTCATCGGGCGGCGAAAGCGCGTCGACGAGCCGGCGCACACGATCTCGCTCGACGATGTGGTGCGGAGGCTCGAAGGCCACGAGCGTGCCGTGGATGCAGTAGACCCATCGCGGGGGCCCGAAGAGGCGCTGATGAACACGCGCCTTCGAAGCCGGCTGCGCCGCGCGCTCGAGGCGCTCCCGCCGCCGTACCGTCTGGTGGTCTTCCTCCGCGACATGGAAGGCCTGACCACGCACGAGGTCGCCCGGGTCGTCGGGATTTCGGAAGCGAACGTCAAGACGCGCCTCCACCGGGCGCGCCTGTTCCTGCGCCAGGCGCTCGAGAAGCCATGAAGACCTCCCCCTCGGCCCGTTGCCGCGCGATGCTCGAACGGCTGTCGCTGTATGTCGACGGCGAGCTGTCGGGTATCGATCGCCGGACGATCGCGAGGCACCTGCGCGCCTGCCCATGCTGCGAGCAGTTCGTCGAGAGCCTGCGGCGGACGGCCGAGCTGTGCCATGAGGCCGGCCACCGCCGCCTGCCGCCGCGCGTCCGGGCGAGGGCCCGCGCCCGCATCGCCGAGCTGCTCGGGGTGGGGCAGGGCTTCAGTCCCGCCCGCCACCGGCCGCGTAGCGGGCAGACCTGAAGCTCTGCCTCACCCTGCACGGGTTTTGGAACCAGTTGTCGTGACTCGTGACTCGTGACTCGTGACTCGTGACTGATGTATCCCGTCCTCTTTCGCATCGGCTCGTTCGAGATTACGTCGTTCGGCGTGATGGTTGCGCTTGGCGCGGGCCTCGGCATCCTCGTCCTGCGGCGCGAGCTCATCCGTCGTCATCTGAATGACGGGGCGGGAACCGATGCCGCGCTCGTGGGCGTCCTCGGTGGGCTCGCCGGCGCGAAGCTGCTCTATGTCCTCGAACACCTCGATGAGCCGTTGACGAGCACGCTCTTCAGCCGCGCTGGCATGAGCTGGTTCGGAGGACTCACCGGCGGCATCGTCGCCGGGCTGGCGATCATCTCCTGGAGGCGACTCCCCGTCGTCGCGGCTCTTGCCGCGGCCGCTCCGGCGTTGACGCTCGGCCAGGGGGTGGGACGGATCGGCTGTTTCCTGGTCGGGGACGACTACGGCCGGCCGACCAGCCTACCGTGGGGCGTGGCGTTCCCCGAAGGCCTGCCGCCGACGACCGACCGGGTCCATCCGACTCAGCTCTACGAGGCGGCAGTGCTGTTCGCCGTGACCCCGCTTCTCATCCGATGGCGCCGCCAGGGTGTCAGCGACATGCGCGTGTTCGCGCGCTACCTGATGATTGCCGGCGCGGTGCGGTTCCTGATCGAGCTGGTCCGCGTCAACGTCCGCGTAGCGCTCGGCCTGACCACGGCCCAGTTGTTCGCGCTCGGCGCCGTTGCCCTCGGTTTCGTGCTGGAAGTCGTCTACGCCCGTCGTCAAGTCCCACCGGCCGCAGTTCGGCCTCGGGCCCACCCGGCGCGTCGGTAGCGGAAGGCCGCTCCGGCTCCTTCTCGTTCCCCGACTCGTTGACCAGTCGCTGCTCGGGTTTGCCCTCTACCTCATGGGCGTGACCGGAGACGGCTGACCGAGCGCCTGCCTGGCCTGCGCAAGCATCTGCTCGACCTTGGTGCGGTCCGGATAGTCCGGGTTGGTCTGCAGCAGCTTCTCCCAGCTTTCGATGGCGCCTTTCAGGTCCTGCTTGCCGTCGCGCTTGACCATGCCGATGTTGAACAGCGTCTGAGCGTGCGTGGGGTCGACGGCGAGCGACCTCGCGTCCTGTGCCAGCGCCGCGTCAGCACGCCCGGAGTACCAGAGGGCGGTGCCGAGGTCCGTGCTGAGGTTCACGTTAGGATAGCAGATGGCGGGATCCGCGAGACGGGCGTGAGCGGGGTGAAGCGGAACGCCCCCGATGGTAGCATGATACGCACGGGATGACCGGGAACACGACACGGCCGGCGGCGCGGCAGACGAACGCCGCGGACGCGACGAGGATGATTGCGCTCGTCGTCACGATCGCCGCCGTTTCGGCTCTCCATTATGCGACCGACCCCTCGCGGGTCATCCTGCACGCGGCCTATCAGCGTTTCTACTACGTGCCGATCATCCTCGCGGCCTACTGGTACGGCACGGCCGGCGGCCTTCTGGCCGCCGTGCTCAGCGCGGTGGCGTACGCGCCGCACATCCACGGCGTCTGGGTCCACAACCCGCCGTACACGGTCAGCCAGTACGCCGAGATCGTCGTGTTCCTGCTGCTCGGCGGATCGGTCGGGTTGATCTCGTCCTATCAGTGCCGCCTGACGCGGCGCTACCGCGACGCGGCCGCCTCGCTGGCCGAGGCAAATGAGGAGTTGCGCGCCTCGCAGGAGCACCTCAGGCGGGCCGAGCGTCTGTCCGCGCTCGGTGAGATCGCCGCCGGCCTGGCGCACGAGATCCGGAACCCGCTGGCGGGCGTCAAGGGCGCGATCGAGATCATCGCCTCGCGCGCGACACCGGGAACGCCCGAGGCGGAATTCGCGGCCATCGCGTCGAAGGAAATCGGCCGCCTCGACACGCTGGTCTCCGAGTTTCTCGCCTACGCGAGGCCCCGGCCGCCCGAGTTGCGCGAGACGCAGCTCGATGCGCTCGTCAGCCACGTCGCCGCCCTGCTGAGGCCGGAGGCGGAGCGGGCGGGAGTGACGGTCGATGTCGAGCGGCGGTCCGACCTGCCGGCCGTGCGCGTCGACCCGGAGCAGCTCGAGCAGGTGATCTTCAACGTGACGCTGAACGCCATCCAGGCGAGCTTGCCCGGCGGCCGGGTGACCATCCAGGAACGCCGGGAGGGAGACGAGGCGGTCGTCGAGATCGCCGACCACGGGCCGGGGATCGCGGCCGAGCATCTGGACCGCGTGTTCGAGCCGTTTTTCACGACCAAGGAACGGGGCACCGGGCTCGGGCTGGCCATCTCGCAGCGGATCGTGGCCGCGCATCACGGCGCGCTCGAGGTACGGGCGGCACGGCCCTCCGGCACGATCGTCCGGATCCGGCTGCCTCTTCCTGTTCGTCCCGAGGTGACACTCCCGTGACCGACCAGACCATCCTCCTCGTGGACGATGACGAGAGCCTGCGGCGGGTGACCGAGTACAACCTGCGCGAGGAAGGCTACCGCGTGGTGACGGCGGCCGACGGCACCGGCGCGCTCGATCGGTTCACGGAGGGTCCGGTCGATCTGGTCGTGACCGACGTGCGGATGCCCGGACTCGACGGGCTCGAGCTGCTCGCGCGGGTCAAGGCCATGCAGCCGGACATCCCGGTCATCCTGCTGACCGCGCATGCGACCATCGACTCGGCGGTCGAAGCGATGAAGCTCGGCGCCGTCGACTATCTGACGAAGCCGTTCAGCCGGGACCAGTTGAGAGCGGCCGTCCGCAGGGCGCTCGAGGTTGCCGCGCTGACGAGCGAGAACCGGCGGCTGCGACAGGTGGTGGCCGAGCGCTTCTCGTTCGCGAACATGATTGCCGGCTCGCGGGCGATGCGGGCAGTCACCGAGACGGCCGCCCGGGTCGCGCCGAGTGACACGACCGTGCTCCTGGAAGGCGAGAGCGGGACCGGGAAGGAGCTGCTTGCGAAGGCCATTCACGTCCACAGCAGCCGGGCGCGCGGGCCGTTGGTCGCCGTCAACTGTGCCGCGATCCCCGAGAACCTGCTGGAGTCGGAGCTGTTCGGCCACCGCCGCGGCGCCTTCACCGGCGCGGTGTCGGACAAGAAGGGCAAGTTCGAGACGGCGGAGGGCGGGACCTTCTTCCTCGACGAGGTGGGCGAACTGCCGCTGCACCTGCAGGTGAAGATCCTGCGGGTGCTGCAGGAACGGGAGATCGACAAGGTCGGCGAGCCGAAGCCGATCAAGGTGGACATCCGGGTGATCGCGGCGACCAACCGCGACCTGGAGAAGATGGTCGCCGACGGCACCTTCCGCGAGGACCTCTACTACCGCCTGGCCGTTGTGCCGATCCGCGTGCCGCCGCTGCGCGAGCGGCTGGACGACATTCCGCTCCTGGTGGACCACTTCCTGTCCGCGCACAGCGAGCGCCTCGGCCGGCCGCGGCCGCCGGTGGACAAGGCGGTCTACTCGGCGCTCAACGCGTATCCCTGGCCGGGCAACATCCGCGAGCTCGAGAACGTGATCGAGCGGGCGCTGGTGCTGGACCGCGACGGCGCCCTGGCGCTCGACGACCTGCCCGAGCGCCTGCGCGGGAGCGAGCAACGCATCGGCAACCTGCGGATCGAGCTGCCGGACGAGGGGATCGCGCTCGAGGACGTCGAGCGCGATCTCCTGCTCGCCGCCCTCGAGAAACACGAGTGGAATCAGACCCGCGCCGCCGCGTACCTGCACATCACACGCAGCACGCTCCTGTACCGCGTGCAGAAGTTCGGCCTGGAACAGGGCAGGAAGCCGCCGACCGGCGGCGGCCAGACGCCCGGCGCCGAGTCGTAAGGTGCGCCCCACCTGGCGAGGCTGCTGTCACCAACCGGTCCCTGCCTGTATCATTCGAACGGGGCCGTGTGCCGGCGACTCCCGTCATCCCGCGTGCCCTCGCTCGCCAGCAACATCGCCTGGATCTTTATGCCCGATTTCCTGCGATTCTCGCGCGTGATCGCGGCCGCGTTCGTGGTGGCTGCCGGCCTGGTCGTGGTCGGCTGGTTCGACTACACGGCGACGCGGGCCGACGTGCTGGCGCTGCTCCGGGCGCAGGCGAGGTCGCTTGGCGAGACGGTGGCAGCCGCGGCGCGGTCGAACGATGCCGCGGGCGCTCAGGCCGAGGCGGCGATCGCCGAGCGGCTGCTGGACAACGCCCGCCTGCTTGCCGAGCTCGAACGCCACGCGCCGCTCACCCAGGCGAGGCTCGACGAGATCACGGCCCGAAACCGACTGTTCCGGGTGATGCTTGTCGCCGCCGACGGCTCGCGCGAACGGATGAGCGGCGGCCCCGGTTCGCCGCCACCGGGCCGGGGGTTCGGTGCGGGCGCGCTCGTCGAGCGCCTGACGACGGGTGCCGAAACGGAGGTCGTGACGGGGCTGCACAGCCCGCGGCGCGGAGGGGGCGCGCGCATTGCCGCCGGCGTGCGGCGGCCGGCAGGCGGGGCGATCCTTCTGAGCGTCGATGCGCCCGAAGTCGCGGCGCTCGAGCGCCAGGCGTCGCTCGAGCACCTGTTCGCCGACATGACCCGCCGCGCGAACGAGCTCGCCTACGTCGTGCTCGTGCACAACGGGTCGCAAACGGCGGCCGGCGATGCGCCCGAAGACCGTCTGGCGGAACCGGGGAGCGCGCCGGCGAGCGAGGCCCGTGCGGGCGGCGAACGGATCATCGACGTGAAGGGCCGTCCAGTCATCGAGTTCGCCGATCCGGTCTCACTGTCCGACGGCGATCGCGCGACGCTGTATCTCGGCCTGCGGCTCGACGGCCTCCGCCGCGCGGAGCAGCGCCTCCTCTGGCGCCTTGGCGTTTCTCTCGGCGGCGCCCTGCTGTTGTCGGCCCTCGCCTTCGGGATGGTCTGGCTGCGACAGGAGTACGGGACCCTGAGTCGGAAGCACGCGCTGGCCGAGGCGGCACTGCGGCGCCGCGATCGCTTGAGCGCGATGGGCGAGCTGGCCTCGACCGTCGCGCACGAGGTGCGCAACCCGCTCAACGCGATCGCCATGAGCGCGCAGCGCCTCCGCCGCGAGTTCCTGGCGACCGGCCCGACGGCGAGCGACGCCGATCGGGCCGAGATCGAGCAGTTGCTCGGGGTGGTCGAGCAGGAGAGCGGGCGCATCAACCGGATCGTGCAGCAGTTCCTGGATTTCGCCCGGCCGCCGCGGCTGGCGCCTAGGCCGACCGATCTGGGCACCCTCGTCAGCCAGGTGGTGGAGGCGTCGAGGGCGATGGCCGCCACGCGCGGCGTGTCGGTCGAAGCCGACACCGCGCACGCGCGCGAGGCGCGGGTGGATCCCGATCAGCTGCGGCAGGCGCTGCACAACCTGGTGACGAACGCCGTCGATGCGACGCCCGACGCTGGGACAGTGAGGGTGGCCTCGCGCAGCGGGTCGCGCGAGCACACGATTGAGGTGCGGGACACCGGGACGGGCATCGACCCGCAGGTCCTGCCGCGGATCTTCGACCTGTACTTCACCACGAAACCCCGGGGCACCGGCATCGGCCTCGCCGTCACGCAGCAAATCGTCACCGCCCATGGCGGCACGATCGAGGTGGACTCGCAGCCCGGCGCCGGTACGCTGATGCGGATCACGGTGCCGGCCCGTGTGGAGGAGAGCGTCGGTGGGTGATCGGGTCATTCTCGTCGTCGACGACGAAGAGGCGCAGCGCACGGTCCTCTCCGGGTTCCTGCGCAAGCGCGGCTTCGAGGTCGTGGCCGCTTCCTCGGTCGAGGAGGCGCTCAGAACGGCGGCGGCGCGGACGATCGACCTCGTCCTGACCGACCTCCGCATGCCCGGCGCCACGGGTCTCGACCTGCTCGACGGCCTGCGGCGGATCAATCCCGAGGTGCCCGTGATCGTCATGACGGCCTTCGGCACCGTGACGAGCGCGGTCGACGCGATGAAGCGCGGGGCGGCCGACTACCTCACCAAGCCCGTCGACCTGGACGAGCTCGACGTGCTTGTGGTGCGCATCCTGGAACTGCGGGCGCTGGTGGCCGAGAATCGTGAGCTCCGCCGTCAGCTCGAGTCGCGCTACCGGCTGGCGGGCCTCGAGACCTCGAACAGGCACATGGCCGAAGCGATCAACACGGCGGGTCGGGCGGCAGCCAGCCGGGCGACGATCCTGATCCGCGGCGAGAGCGGCACCGGCAAGGAACTGTTGGCGAAGGCGATTCACTATGCGAGCCCGCGCGGCAAGGGGCCGCTGGTGGCCGTCAACGTGGCCGCGCTGCCCGACACGCTCATCGAGTCGGAGCTGTTCGGCCACGAGCGCGGCGCCTTCACGGGGGCCGATCGCGAGCGGCGCGGCCGGTTCGAGCTGGCCGACGGCGGCAGCCTGTTCCTGGACGAGATCGGCGACCTGCCGAAGGGCGCCCAGGTGAAGCTGCTGCGCGTGCTGCAGGAGCAGGCGTTCGAGCGGGTGGGCGGCACGCGGACCATCCGGGTCGACGTCCGGGTCATCGCCGCCACCAACCGTGACCTCGAGGCGATGGTCGGGAGCGGCGAGTTCCGCGAGGACCTCTACTACCGGCTGAACGTCGTCGCGATCGAGGTGCCGCCGCTGCGCGATCGCCGGGAGGACATCCCGATGCTCGTCGAGCAGTTCGTGCGGCGGTTCGCTGCCGAGGCCCGCTCGCCGGTCACCCAGGTCTCGCGCGAGGCGATGGACCTGCTGCTCCGCCACCATTACCCGGGCAACGTCCGCGAGCTCGAGAACCTGATCCACCGGGCCGTTGTGCTTGCCCGCGGCCCGGTCATCTCGACGAGCGACCTGCCGATCTCGATGACCGAGCTGAAGTCGGAAGGGCGGTCGCCCGCGGTCGCCTTCGTCGACCGCGTGGCCGAGTTCGAACGCGCGCTGATTGTCGAGGCGCTGGCGAAGGCCGACGGCGTGCAGACGCACGCGGCGCGCGCGCTCGGCATGAGCGAGCGCCACCTGCGCTACAAGCTGAAGAAGTATGGGCTGCCGGCGGCGGGCGACCCCACCCCTCCAGGAGCTTGACGACCTCGGCCGGCAGCCGGTTGTGGCGCGCCGCCAGCTCCCGGATGTTGCTGCCTGACCGCGCCTCGATGCCGTTCCGGCGCAGCCGCTCCAGGCCGGTGGACAGTGGCACCCCCAGCTGCCGGCACGCCTCCTCCACGCTCTTGCGGCCGTATCCGCCTCGCTCGGCGGCAGTCGGCCGTCAGTAGGAAACCTTCGCACCGAGGCCGATCGTGTGCGTCGTGTAGTTGTAGAAGGCGTCGTTCGAGCGATGACGCGTGAACAAGTAGTCGATCGAGAGATCCAGGGCGAGCGGGCCGCTCTTCGACCGCGCGATCGGAACCGTCCAGCCCGCGCTCGCGCGCCAGATCCGATCGGCCCGGAGCTCGAGGGCCGGAAGGCCGGAGCCGTCCGCGTCGAGCGCGACGACCGCGTTGTAGTCCTTGACCGAGCGCGAAGCCTGGGCTTCGAGCTCCATTCCCCCGGCGAACACCCGCTTCGCCGCCACACTGATTACCCGGGCGCCGGACGCGAAGGGATCGTCGTAGACGCGGTCGTC
>Ga0315280_10002649_pt1 | contig 28711 bp, 30 predicted proteins | sample YL17G06_40_MG_FD_203697 | JGI IMG/M metagenome (GOLD analysis project Ga0315280, IMG submission 203697) | Sediment microbial communities from Yellowstone Lake, YNP, Wyoming, USA - YL17G06_40 | ecosystem: Environmental > Aquatic > Freshwater > Lake > Sediment | place: USA: Wyoming | collected... | reverse complement strand
CTGGGGGATGTTGATCAGGGCCATCGTGTAGCCGTCCGGCTTGGCATTGTTCTTGAAATCGGTGAGCATGACCTGGCTGCCGGCGCCGGGCTTGTTTTCCACCACGATGGGCTGGCCGACGATTTTTCTCAGGGCCTCGCCGAGGACGCGGACGCCCACATCGCTGCTCCCGCCGGGGGAGAAGCCCACCATGATGCTGATGGGCCGGTTGGGATAGTCCTTGGGCTTTTCGGCCGCCGGCGCGGCCTGGCCAAGCAGGAGCCCGAGGGCCAGCCCAACAACCACGCAACTCCAGAACCACGAACGATTGCCCCTCATTGCTCCCTCCTTTGTGATGACGGAATGGGAAATGAACGCCGAGCCGTCAGGTCCGTCCCAGTTCCTTCAGGAAGCCGCGCGCCGCGTTGGTGATCAGGCCGCAGGTGCTGACGATGAGCACCTGGAACCCCCGGGCGTAGAGCGCCCGGCCGTCTGCAGGGTCGAGCGCCAAGATCATGGCCGGCTTCCCGGCCGCCGCGGCCGCCGCGCGGATCTGTTCGACGGCGGCCTGCACCCGCGCGTCCTTCCAGCCGCCCGGGATCCCCATGGAGAGCGCCATGTCCCCCGGGCCGATCAGGATGATGTCCACGCCGGGGGTGGAGCAGATGGCCCCCAGGTGGGGCAGGGCCGACTGGTCCTCGATCAGGGGCAGGAAGAGAACCTCGTCGTTCATCTTCGTGAAGTACTCCGCCTGGCTCTGGGTAATGCCGTAGTTGGCTGCCCGCGAGCGGCCGAAGCCGCCCCGGGTCCCCACCGGCGGATACCGCATGGCGGCCGCGGCCGCCTCGGTCTCGGCCCGCGTCGTGATGTTGGGGACGATGATGCCCCCGGCCCCGGCGTCGAGGTACTCCAGGATGATCGAGGCGTCGTTTCTGGGCACCCGGATGAGACTGGTCATGCCGGTGAGGTCGGCCGCCCGGATCAGCCCGCGGGCGACATCCACATTCAGACCGCAGTGCTGACCGTCCAGGAAGACGAAGTCAAACCCCAGTTGCCCGCAGAGCTCGACCATCTCCGGGTTGTGAAACTCCACCAGGACCCCGCACACCCGCTGCCCCGCCAGGAGCTTCCGCTTAACCGTGTTGATGCGCACGTTCACCTCCTTCTCCCGCGAGTCCCGACTGCTCCGCCATCGGTTCGTAACCAAGGGGGACGCTATCGTGCTCGGTCGGCACTGTCAACAGCAAAGCCCCAAATGCACCGAAGCCCTGAGAAAAAGGGTCTGGCGGGCCCCTGGACCCATCGGCCGGGTCTCCGCCAGGCGCCGGGCCGGCCGATCTCAGGTTTCCCCCGCTGCCTGCGGGAAAATGCTGGGATGGGGGCGGCGGATCCCGCCGGGGTCACCTATTTTGGTTTTGACAGGCCGCGCCACCTGTGGTACCCATTTTGCGAGGTCATCGGCCTGCAGAGGTGCCGCCGCTCTCCGTCTCGTTTCGAAGAAAGGCACAGGTGCATGCACCATTTCCACTACCGCGGTGACGACCTCTGCTGCGAGGATGTCCCGGTCTCCCGGATCGCCTCCGAGGTCGGCACGCCGACGTACATCTACAGCCACGCCACGCTGACCCGGCACTTCCGGGTGTTCGACCAGGCCTTCGCCGCCGTTCCCCACCTCGTCTGCTTCGCCCTGAAGGCGAACGCAAACCTGGCCGTGTTGAAGCTCTTCTCGGATCTGGGGGGCGGACTGGACGTGGTGTCGGGGGGCGAACTGTTCCGCGGCCTCAAGGCCGGGGTGCCGCCGGAGCGCATCGTGTATGCCGGCGTCGGCAAGTCCCGGGACGAGATCGCCTACGCGCTGAAGGCGGACATCCTGATGTTCAACGTGGAGTCGGGGCAAGAGCTTCGGCTGATCCAGGAAGTGGCCTCGGGGACGGGGGCCAAGGCGCGCGTGGCCCTGCGGGTGAATCCGGACGTGGATCCCAAGACCCACCCATACATCGCCACGGGTCTCAAGAAGAGCAAGTTCGGCATCGACATCGGGCAAGCCCTGGAGGAGTACGAGACGGCCAAGACGCTGAGCTCCCTTGAGGTGGTGGGGATCCACTACCACATCGGCTCGCAGATCACAGAGGTCGGTCCCTTCGTGGATGCGCTGGAGAAGACGGCGGCCCTCGTCCGAACGCTGCGGGAGCGGGGGACGGCGATCCGGTACCTCGACGTCGGGGGGGGCCTGGGCATCACGTACAAGGACGAGGAGCCGCCCCTGCCCGGCGAGTTCGCGGAGGCGCTGATCAGCGTGATCCGCGACCTGGACGTGATGGTCGTCCTGGAGCCGGGGCGGGTCCTGGTGGGCAACGCGGGGATCCTGGTCACGCGGGTGCTCTACACAAAGCAGACCCCGGCCAAGAACTTCCTCGTGGTGGACGCGGGCATGAACGACCTGGCCCGGCCGAGCCTGTACGGCTCGTATCACGCGATCCAGCCCGTGCGACAGAGCCCGGGCCGGCCCGAGGTCATCGCGGACGTGGTCGGGCCGATCTGCGAGTCGGGCGACTTCCTGGCCAAGAACCGGGGCCTCCCCTGCGTGGAGCCGGGAGAGCTGTTGGCGGTGATGTCGGCCGGGGCCTACGGCCACACGATGTCCTCCAACTACAACGCGCGGCCGCGGGCACCCGAGGTCATGGTCCGCGGGGACCGCTTTTACGTGGTGCGCGAGCGCGAGACCTTCGACGACCTCGTCCGAGGGGAGCGGACGCTGGACGAGTTGACCTAGGGCGGCTCGGCATACTGTGCGGTGCGTAAAATAGGCGACAGTCCCCCCCGGACCGCACAGTCCGGGGGAGAGTCCGAGGAGGGGCGGCGGTCCGCCCCTCTCGGTAGGGGCCGTGGGGAGGGCTGAGCCCTTGCCGCGGGTCCTGTGCAAGGGCGAGGGCCTTCCCCGCGAACGAAGCAGCGCGGGGAACGATGCAGGCATTATTCCGCGCTGCGTAGTAACGCGGGGCAACGCAGGCACGGTGGGAGGTGCGGGCATGGCGAAGCGAGTGTTTCAAGGCTCCATCGTGGCGCTGGTCACTCCCTTCCGGGACGGGAAGGTCGACGAGGCCAAGCTGAAGGAGCTGGTGGAGTTCCAGATCAAGGGCGGAACCGACGGCATCGTCCCGTGCGGGACCACGGGGGAGTCCCCGACCCTGGACCACGACGAGCACAACCGGGTCGTGGACGTCGTGATCGCCGCGGTGGGCAGGCGGGTCCCGGTCATCGCCGGCACCGGCAGCAACAGTACGGCCGAGGCCATCAGCCTCACCAAGCACGCCAAGCAGTCGGGGGCGGACGGGGCCCTGATCGTCCTTCCGTATTACAACAAGCCGACTCAGAAGGGATTGATCGAACATTGCCGGGCCATCGCGGATGCCGTGGATCTCCCCCTGATCCTCTACAACATCCCGGGGCGGACCGGCGTGAATATGCTGCCCGAGACGGTGGCGCAGCTCGCCGATCATCCCAACATCGTCGGGATGAAAGAGGCCACAGGGAACCTGGAGCAGATGACCCAGGACATCGTCCTGTGCGGCGACAAGCTGAGCTTCCTGTCGGGCGACGACACCCTGACGCTGCCCCTGATGTCGGTCGGGGGGCGCGGGATCATCTCCGTCGTGGCCAACATCGTGCCCAAGGATGTGGCCGACATGACGCGCGCCTTCCTCAACGGGGACTGGAAGCGGGCGCGTGAGCTGCACCTCAAGCTCTTCCCGCTCTGCCAGGCCATGTTCATCGAGACCAATCCCATTCCGGTGAAGACCTCGCTGGCCATGATGGGCAGGATCAAGGAGGAGTTCCGCCTGCCCCTGTGCCCGATGACGGAGGCCAACCGGAAGAAACTGGAGACCGCCCTCCGGAACTACGGGCTCCTCTCCTAGCGCTGAGCGCGTTTCCCCAGGGTGCGGGCGGGGGCCCCCCTCGCGTGCACCCTGGCGTTTTTGCCGGAACCCGGTAGGGGAGAGGGGAGGAATGCCGTGATTAAGGCTGTTGTCGCTGGGGCCTCGGGACGGATGGGGAGGCGCCTGATCGCCTTGCTCCGTGAGAGCGCGGACTTCCAAGTCCTGGGAGCGGTCGAGCGCAAGGACCATGTGGACGTGGGGCGGGACGCGGGCGAGGTCGCCGGGGTCGGGCCGCTGGGCGTCCCCATCGTGGATGCCATCGGCAAGGCGTTGCCCGGGGCGCAGGTCCTCCTGGACTTCACGGCGCCCGGAGCGGCCATGCAGCACCTCGAGGCCGCCAGCCAGGCCGGGGTCGGAGTCGTCGTCGGGACGACGGGGCTGAGCGAGGCGGACCTCAAGCGGGCGCGGGAACTGACCGCCAAGATCCCGTGCGTGCAGTCGCCGAACATGAGCGTGGGGGTGAACGTCCTGTACGGGGTCCTGGCCCAAGTCGCGCGATCGCTGGGGGACGGGTACGACGTCGAGGTGATCGAGGCCCACCACCACTTCAAGAAGGATTCTCCCAGCGGCACCGCGGAGAAGATGGCGCAGGTGCTGGCCGAGGCCCTGGGGCGCGACCTGCGCAAGGTCGGCGTGTACGGACGCCACGGGATGGTGGGCGAGCGCCCGAAGGAAGAGATCGCTGTCCACGCCATCCGGGCCGGCGACATCGTGGGAGAGCACACGATCCTCTTCGGGGGCATGGGCGAGCGCATCGAGATCACGCACCGGGCCCACAGTCGGGATAACTTCGCGTTCGGCGCCCTGCGGGCGGCCAAGTGGGTGGTCGGGAAGCCACCTGGTCTGTACGATATGTTGGATGTCCTGGGGTTGAAGGGAGCGCCGGGCGCCTAGCGCAAAGCGCCGAGGGCCGAGCGCCGGAGGCGATTTCGCTATCGCTGTCGGATTTCGCTATCGGCATTAGTCTTCCAGAGAGGATCGGGAATGGGTGAGCATACGCAGGCGAAGCGGTTGCAGGGGCTCCCGCCGTACCTGTTCGCTGAGATCGACCGTATGAAACAGGAGCAGGTGAAGAAGGGAGTGGACATCATCAGCCTGGGGATCGGGGATCCGGACCTGCCGACGCCCCCGCACATCATCCAGGCGCTGGCCAAGGCCGCGGCGGATCCGGCGAACCACCAGTACCCGTCCTACGAGGGGATGCTGGCCTTCCGGAAGGCGGCCGCCGACTGGTACTGGTCCCGCTTCGGCGTGACGCTCGACCCGGTCACGGAGGTCCTGAGCCTCATCGGGTCCAAGGAAGGGATCGGCCACTTTCCGCTGGCCTTCGTGAACCCCGGGGACGTGGTCCTGGTCCCCGACCCGGCGTACCCGGTCTACCAGGCCGGCACCCTCTTCGCCGACGGCGAAGCCTACCCGATGCCCCTCGCGCGCGCCCGCGCCTTCCTGCCCGACCTGGATGCCATTCCGGGCGATGTCCTGAAGCGGGCGAAGATCCTCTGGCTGAATTACCCCAACAACCCCACGGGGGCGGTGGCCCCGCGGGAGTTCCTGGTCAAGGCGGTGGAATTCGCGCGCCGGCACCGGCTGATCCTGGCCCACGACGCGCCCTACTCCGAGATGGCGTATGACGGCTACCGGGCCGAGAGCATCCTGGGCGTCCCGGGCGCCAAGGAGGTCGCGGTCGAATTCCACTCGCTCTCCAAGACATACAACATGACCGGATGGCGCGTGGGGTTCGCCGTGGGGAACGCGGAGATCCTGAAGGGCCTGGGACGGATCAAGACGAACCTGGACTCGGGCGTCTTCCAGGCGGTCCAGTATGCCGGCATCGCCGCCCTGGCCGGGCCCCAGCAGTGCATCGCCGACAACTGCCGGATCTACCAGGAGCGGCGGGATGTCCTGGTGGGGGCGCTCCGGGAGATGGGATTCGACGTCGAGGCGCCGAAGGCGACGTTCTACCTCTGGGTGCCCGTGCCGAAGGGGTTTACATCCAAGAGCTTCAGCATCGAGATCCTGGCGAAGGCCGGCGTCGTTCTCACGCCTGGGAGCGGGTTCGGGGCGGCCGGCGAAGGCTACGTCCGCGCCGCCTTCACGGTCGGCGTGGAGCGGATTCGCGAGGCGGTCGAGCGGATCAAGAAGCTGGGGACCCGAGGGTCCTGACGGAGAGCCGAGAGCCGGGAGGGTCGATTCGTCGAGAAGTCAAATAGTCAATCGGTAACGGCGGATTGGCCAATCGACCAATTGACACGATGACTGATCGCATCCTGATCCACGGCATCCAGTTCCACGGATACCACGGCGTGCGCGAGGAGGAGCGGAAGCTCGGCCAGCGCTTCCTCGTGGACGTGGAGCTCAGCCTGGACCTCACGGAGGCGGGCCGACGGGACGACCTCGCGGCCAGCGTGGATTACGAGCGGGTCCACGCCCTCGTCGTGGACATAGGAACGCGCGAGCAGTTCAGGCTGCTGGAGACCTTGGCGGCCCGGATCGCCTCGGCCATCCTGGAGCAGTGTCCGGTCCGGCAGGTCACGGTGCGGGCCACGAAGCCCTCGCCTCCGCTTCCCGGCGTCGTCGGCGGCGTGTCCGTGGAGATCACGCGACCGTGAAGACTCAGGCGTTCATTGGGATCGGCTCTAATTTGGGAGACCGGGTGGCGCACTGCCGCGGGGCCGTGGACCGGCTCGGCCTCCTGCCCGGCACCACTCTTTTGCAGGCGTCCCCCACCTTCGAATCGGCGCCCCAGGAGGGGGTCGAGGGCGGGCCTTTTTTGAACGCGGTGGCAGAGATTGCCACGACCCTTCCCCCCCGCCAGCTTCTCGGCCACCTGCGGGAGATCGAGGTGGCGCTGGGTCGCCCCGCAGACCATCTGCCGGGAACGGCGCGCACCATGGACCTGGACCTGTTGCTGTATGGCGATGCCGTCATCCGCGAGGCCGACCTCACCATCCCGCACCCCCGCATGGCGGAGCGGCGATTCGTGCTGGTGCCCCTGGTCGCCCTGGCGCCCGCGCTCTGCCATCCCGTGCTGCGGGTGACGGTGGCCGAACTGCTCCGGCGGCTGGGGCCTGAAGAGTCCCTCCTCTCCGAAGGGGTCCTGCGATGAACGAGAGCCCGACGCCGCCTCGCTATATCGTGGTGGAAGGTCCCATCGGCGTGGGGAAGACGAGCCTGGTGGATCTCTTGTCCGAGCGGTTGGGGGCGCGCAAGCTTCTGGAGGTGGCGGAGGACAACCCGTTCCTCCCGAACTTCTACAAGGACACGCGGCGCTACGCCTTCCAGACCCAGCTCTGGTTCCTCCTGAACCGGTTTCGCCAGCAGCAGGACCTCCTGCAGTTCGACCTGTTCCGCCAGACGCTGGTGGCCGATTACCTGTTCGCGAAGGACAAGATCTTCGCCTATCTCACGCTGGAGGATCACGAGCTCTCCCTGTACGAGCGGGTGCAGGCACTGCTCCAGGTGCGGGTGCCCACGCCGGACCTCGTGATCTTCCTCCAGGCCAGCACCGAGGCGCTCCTCGAGCGCATCGCCATCCGGGGCAAGGCCTACGAGCGCGAGATGGACCGCACGTACCTGGCGGAGCTGAACGAGGCCTACACCCATTTCTTTTTCCATTACGCGGCGTCGCCGCTTCTGGTGGTGAACACCAGCGACATCGACTTCGTCAACCGCAGGGAGGACTTCGAGGATCTGATCAAAAAGATCGGCGAGACCCGCGCGGGGATGCACTACTACGTACCGCTTGGATCCCGCAGGTAGCACCGCAGGGACCGAGACGGCAGCTGAACTGGGCGTGCCGCCTTCCCGTCCGGAGGCACCGGAGCCCGCAGGGGACCGGGAGCCCGGAGAGGGCCGGGGAGGGGGCGCGCCGGGATCATTGGCCTTCCGGATCGGTCCGGGAGGCCTTTCTTTCTTACGGGCCCTGACCGGGCAAGGAGGGGACCCCATGATGCGAGACAAGGTGACGGTCCGGACGCTCCGCCGGATGAAGGAGCGGGGCGAGAAGATCACGATGCTGACCGCCTACGACTACCCGATGGCGCGCGCCGTGGATGAGGCGGGGATCGACGTCATCCTCGTCGGAGACTCGGTGGGGATGGTGGTCCTCGGCCACCCGACGACACTGCCGGTCACCATGGACGATATGGTGCACCACAGCCAGGCGGTGGTGCGCGGGGTCGCGCGGGCCCAGGTGGTCGTGGACCTGCCCTTCATGTCGTACCAGGTCGGCCGCGAGGATGCCCTGCGGAATGCGGGACGGCTGGTGAAAGAGGGGGGAGCAGAGGCGGTCAAGATGGAAGGGGGGCAGGAGGTGCTGGACTCGGTGGAGGCCCTGGTGGCGGCCGGAATCCCGGTCATGGGCCACCTGGGGCTCACCCCCCAGGCGTACCATCGGATGGGCGGATACCGAGTCCAGGCCCGGAGCGCGGAAGAGGCCGATCGACTCTTGAAGGACGCCGCGGCCTTGGAGCGGGCTGGAATCTTCGCCCTGGTCCTGGAAGGCATCCCGGCCGCGGTCGCCCGGCGCGTCACCGAGACCCTGGCGGTGCCGACCATCGGCATCGGGGCCGGGCCATTTTGCGACGGGCAGGTCCTCGTCACCCACGACATGCTGGGCCTCCAGGAGGACCTGTCGCCGAAGTTCGTCAAGCGATACGCCCAGGGGCGGCAGCTCTTTGTCGAGGCCATGCGGCGGTTCGCGGACGAGGTGCGCGCCGGCGCGTTCCCGGCTGCCGAGCACACCTATGACGTTAACCCCTCGGCGCCGCCGGACGCGCCTGGTCGCCGCTGACCGGAGGAGGACGGTGCATGCGCATCATCCAGGATCCAGCGGAGATGCAGCGAATCGCCGAGGACGAACGGCGCCAGGGCAAATCCCTCGGCCTCGTGCCGACCATGGGGGCGCTGCATGAGGGGCACCTCAGCCTGATCCGGCGATGCCGGGCGGAAAACGATGTGGCGATCATGAGCCTGTTCGTAAACCCGACCCAGTTCAATCGCCGCGATGATCTGGAGAGATACCCGCGGGATCTGGAGGGGGACAGCCGGATGGCCCGCGGGGCCGGCGTGGACATCATCTTCGCCCCGACCGTGGAGGGCATGTACCCGGACGGGTACACGACCCACGTCACGGTGGAACGGCTCACCGAACGGTGGGAGGGCGCCTCGCGCCCCGGCCACTTCCGCGGCGTGGCCACGGTCTGCGCCAAGCTGTTCACCATCTGCCGCCCCCACCGGGCCTATTTCGGCCAGAAGGACTACCAGCAATCACTGGTGGTCCGGCGCCTCGCGGCCGACCTGAATCTGGGCCTCGAGATCGTGGTGCTTCCCACGGTCCGCGAGCCGGACGGATTGGCCTTGAGTTCGCGCAACGCCCTCCTCTCGCCCGAGGAGCGGCGGCAGGCCGCGGTGCTCTCCCAGGCGTTGCTTGATGCGCAGAAGGCCGTCCGGTCGGGCGAGCGGGATGCCAGTCGTTTGGCGGCCGACATCGAGGAGCGCATCCGGAGCGCGCCGCTGGCCCGGCTGGATTACGTCGGGGTGTGCGATCCCGAGACGCTGCAGCCGCTCATCGAGATCACCGGGACGGCGGTGGCCGTTGTGGCCGCCAGCTTCGGCTCGACCCGGCTCATCGACAACGCCATCCTCGAGCCGTAGCCCGGCGCAGCGAAGGTTGTCTCGTCTTGGGGCCCCCATCGCGTCCTGGACCTCCGTATCCCCGAGGCGAACCTGGCCGCCGCCCGCGCGGCCGTCGAAGAGCTGCCCGCTGAATAAGGCGACGCCGGCGAGCCGCCGCGGAGCCGGCGTCACACCGCTTGGCGATCCCGCCCCCACGAGGCGTCCCAGCTCGAGGTTCCCCGTCTGCAACTCTCCTTGACAGACCCCTCCCACCTGTTGTATTTTGCTGACAACACAAGGAGGTGAGGGGCCATGCCCAAGAGCCCATTCGGAGCCCTTTTCAAGGAATTGCGGATCAGGCAAGAGACGACCCTTCGGCAGTTCTGTGATGCCCATGGGTATGACCCGGGAAACATCAGCAAGCTGGAGCGGGGGCTGCTCTCACCACCGGAGTCCGATGCGAAGCTCAGCGAGTACGCCAAAGCCCTCAAGATCCGCCGGGGGAGTGATGCCTGGTATCAGTTCTTTGACCTGGCCCGGGCCTCTCGGGGGAAACTCCCCCCAGAGATCCTGCGCAAGCGGGATGTTGTATCCCGGCTGCCACTCCTCTTCCGGACCCTGCGCGGACAGAAAGTGTCCGAGCAGAAGCTCAATGAGCTGATCGAGATGATCCGGCGGGCGTAGGGATGACCGAAAGTCTCAACCGGCCTATCCTGTCGTATGAAGCTCTTCGTCGGCGCGCCGGGGATTTCCTCCGGACGCACCATCCGGCGGGGACTATTCCAGTTCCCATAGAGGAGATCGTGGAGCTTCGATACCAGATCGACATCATCCCTGTCCCGGGGCTGCACGAGGCCTTTGAGGTGGACGGGTTCATCTCCAGTGACCTGAAGTCCATCACAGTGGACGCCTTCGTGTACGAGCATCGGCCGGGACGCTACCGGTTTACCCTGGCCCATGAGCTCGCCCATGCGGTGCTTCACCGGCGGATCTACCAGGAACACCGGTTCCGCCGCACGGAGGAATGGAAGCACTTCCAGCGGGAGATAGACGAGGAGGACCGCCGGTGGTTGGAGTGGCAGGCGTATGCCTTCGCGGGGCTGATCCTCGTGCCTGCCGAGCCGCTTCGCATCGAATACCAGAAGGCTGCCCGAGCGGCAGCGCGTGTCGGCTTGGCGCTCCAGAAAGCGGGTGAAGTGGCCCGGACATACGTCGCGGACTGGCTGGCGCGACGCTTCGAGGTCTCAGCCCAAGTGATCGAGAAACGATTGGACAAGGACGGACTGTGGCCACGAAGCCAGCCCCCAGAGGGAGAGTCCAAGGGTTGGCGAAGGGTGCGCTAGCAGAGAGAAGCAATGGTTGATCAGCGGTATTTTGAGGTAAGTTCTTCCAGCTGCGCCGTCTGTCTTGGCCTTGAACTCGCCTCCCGGCGACGACCTCGTCGCTCTCGGTCCTGGCGTGCGCCTGTCGTAGCATCTCCCGTTGACATGCCCGCGTGGCGAGCGATAGGCTCCCGCCCGAGCCTCCCGGCTTCATCCCCGTCTCGCGGGAGCGCTTGCCCAGACCATTCCCTGCCGCGCACAATGGGCCGCGCCGGGCCTTGGTCCTTCTTACCGGATCGGCTTTGCCGAGGAATCTCGGAGACCGGGAATACCCGTAATGCAACGGGTCCCCTATCCGTACAGTCAATGACGCCCCCCATTACAGACGGGGAATCGCTCGACGAAGGCGATTCAGATCATGGGCGGCTGGGCTTCCGGTCGGTGTACCACATGTCCGAGGGCATCGTGGGCTGGCAAAAGAAGGGCTTCCCCCTGTCCATGTCGTCGTGAACCCGGCGCCGTCGGAAAGCGACTCCCCCAGAGCAATGAACCAGGAAGTCCACTGCGTCAACAACGCGTCACGCGAAGGGAGAAACTCATAATTTCATGACCGTCCCGCTTTCCGACCATCTTCTGAACCGGGGCGGACGGGGCGTCCGGAGCCCGGTCGATTCCCTGGGAGGTCCCCCGGCCGCGGGGGTGATAGACGGAAACCGGATAACACCCCAATGAAATTCGAAAAAGCGGCATAACCGGTTGATATTACACACCTTGACTGAGGTTTACCTGATGGGGTCTTATCTGGCATTGTGCCAGAGATAAGCACTTCGCCTGGAAACCATATACGCGTAGTTCGGCCCCTTGTGTCGGCAAGCAAGTGCTGGAGGAGTTGACAACATAGACCCATGTTGGTATGCTCTCCAACATGAAGGCAGTTGAGCTTGTCCGCACCCGCATAACCTACTCTGCTTCGGCTTTCGCCGAGCTGGCGCTCTGGCAAGTTCCAAAGCCGGTTGCGGGCTCGCGTCACAGATTCAAGTACCGGCTGGTGTATGTGGTCGGCGGGGTCTGCGTCTTACGCTACGACAACGAGGGCGGTAAGGGCGATCACCGACATGTCGAAGGCAAAGAGAGTAGCTACGTGTTCACGACGCCAGACCAGTTGATCGCCGATTTCCAACGTGACATAGCGAGGTGGAACCGTGAAAACCGTCACTCTTGATGTGCGCACGCCTGCCGATTCGATGGCGGCCTTCGTGCGCGTCTGGAAGACCGGCAAGCCTGAAAAGTCCGCGCGTATCAGCTTCGCCACTCCCGAGTTGCTTTGGCAGGTGCTGACCGCAAAGCGATGGGAGTTGCTCAAGGCACTCTGCGGGGCGGGTCCGGTGTCGATCCGCGAGGCAGCGCGGCGCGTCGGGCGTGACGTAAAGGCGGTGCACGGCGACGTGACCGCGTTGCTGAACGCTGGCGTGCTTGACCGTGCAGCGGGGGGCGGCATCGTCTTTCCGTACGAGGCAGTGAAGGTCGAGTTCCTGTTGCAAGCGGCATAATCCAGTTGCATGGCCGGTGCCGAACTTTGGGTCGAGCGGACGGGCTGAAAGCAGCGCCCCACGATATTTATATCCATTTGGAGCAGCCCGCCGCTCACCAGTACGTTCGTAAAGGGGGACGCCCTTAAGAAAGTAAATTATGACGCACCGGTTGGGAGCGGTGTCAGGCACTATCTGCCGGCTGAAGACCCGCTCTGGCTGCCCCTCCTGGCCCATCATCTGTGTAACCATGCTTGGCGCGCCGCGCCTGGTTGCGCCGGGAAGCACGGCGCACGGGATAGCGCAGCAGACAGGGGTCGGCTGTCGGTGATCGGGGAAGCGCCAGAAGTCGCCTCAGCACTTTCTGTCCCTCTTACGGTCTTCGGGATTGCGAAGACCGCCGCGCGGGTGCCGAAAAGGCTCCACTCATTCAACAACGCCCCGCCGTATTTGCCCTCGATCCATGTGGCTGCAAGTCTCAATCGGATGTTGACTTGGCGGGTCGTGGGCAGCGGTCAAGATTCAGGATCGCATCTCCGAAGAATGGGATAGTGAAGAGCGAGGGAGCGTCCGCTGCCTTTTCCGCGATTGATTTTCTTGACAACTCTTTGTGGCTTGCATAGCCTGTTCGGAGCCGTCCGGATCTCAGAAGAGCCCGGGTCTCATGCGGAGTCGGATGGTCCATGGATGCAGTGGACCGCGGGCGAGGGGGGAGCCGTAGGAGGGGCCGCATCGGCACGGCGATTTGGGCCGTGCCGCCCCGTCAGGGGGAGGATTTACATCTTGGCCGGGGCTGGAACACCATAGGATTGGCGCATGCCGGAGATCTCGCGCTTCTTCGGGATCATCATCAGGATGTTCGCAGAGGCCGGCGCTCCGCACCAAGTACCGCACTTCCATGCGTACTTCCAGGACGGGGTGGCCGTGTTCGGGATCGACCCAGTTGAGGTCATTGCGGGATCCCTCCCGCAGAAACAGAGGAGGCTCGTCGAGGCATGGGCCGAGCTTCATCAGGAGGAGCTCCGCCGGGATTGGGAACTCCTTCAGGCTGGCGCGCGGCCACGCCCGATTGAGCCCCTCCGCTGAGGGCATGGGCATGACACATCCCATCCACCGCGTCGCATCCTTTGAGCTTCTGGGTGATCACAGCCTCCGGGTGACGTTCGACGACGGCCTCACTCGGGTGATCGATTTCACTCCCGTTCTAGCGGGCGAGATCTTCGGGCCGCTCCGTGACCCGGCTCTCTTCAGTCAGGTTCGGGTGGATCCCGAGGTGCACACGCTGGTTTGGCCGAACGGGGCAGACTTCGACCCGGCCACGCTCCACGATTGGCCCGAGCACGTGACTCTTCTCGAGCAACTCGGACAACGCTGGGAATCCCGTGCCGCCTGACGCGTGGGGCGGGCGGGGCCGCGCTTCGGGTGTTGGCCCGGGGAATTGCCGAGAGTAAGCGGCACTTCTCCTGATGGAATGACCGATTCCCCAATCCCCCGCTGTACGCCGGCGCGCTGGTTTCGCTGGCGCACCCTGCCATCCACCCGGCTGCTGGCGTGCTGTTGGTCGCCTGTCACCGCACAACATTCGTCGCCGGCCATTTCTTTCCCGCATCACAGCCCCCAACCATCCGATGGGCAGAGGCCCACCTCTGGGGTGGCGCGGAGTGGGATGCCACCAGGCATGGGGCTCAGGATTGTCAGACCTTCCCTGTTCTTCGAAACCCTTCGAAAAATCTGAATAAATTCTCTTGACACGGTATTTCGGCCAGGTATATTGTGCGCCACGAGGTGGGATAAAGTGGGATTAGATGGAGGAGTATCCCATTCCAGTCCCATCCAGTGGGTCGTGAGGGTTGGGCATGTTCCGAGGCCAGTACGAGCATTCCATCGATGACAAGGGGCGCCTGAGCATCCCGGCGAAGCTCCGCGAGGCGCTCAAGAGAGAGAAGACGCTGGTCCTCACCAGCTTCGATGCGTACATCACCGCCTTTCCCATGAAGGCCTGGCGGGTCATTGAGGATCGCATCCGCTCCAATCCGACGTTCAAGCGGGACATGCGCGACTTCCTCCGCGTCGTCTATTCCTCGGCGGAGGACGCGGAGATCGACCCGCAGGGGCGGATCCTGATCCCGCAGGCCCTGCGCCAGCGCGCCGGGATCGCGCGCGAGGTGGTGATCCTCGGCGTCATGGATCAGATCGAGATCTGGGACAAGGCCCGCTGGCAGGCCAAGGTCGGCGCGGCCCCCTCGCCCGAGGAGCTGTCGGCCAGGCTGGGCGAGCTGGGGGTGTAAATTCAAAACCGACAACTGGCATCCGGACGATTGTCGGTTCGCCGCCATCCGTTGTCGGTTTTCAATTGAGGGATTTCCCGGCGGAGAAGGCCGGTGAGGAAGGGAGGAAACATGGCACAGCCGCAAGAGACGCAACCGGCACCACGCAGTCCCCGGTCCACGAGACGCTGGACCCTGGTGGCCACGGCGCCGGGCTGGTTCCGCCGCGTCTGGACGGAACGCTCCCGGGAAGTGCCGAAGTCGTCGGGGGGAGACCCGAACCGGATCCGCCGCATCGCGTACCTCTAGGAGGAGACACATGCAGGTCCGCTGGTCGGAAGCCCACAAGGTGGCGGTGATCGACCCGCAGGGGGACCTCGGCATCCGCACCATGGTGGAGATGAAGAACACCGTCGGCGCGCTCCTGCGCGATGGCTGCCGGACACTCATCGTGGATTGTCGCGGGGTGCAGCGGGTGGAGGCGATGGGCCTGGGCGTCCTGGTGGAGCGCCTGTGCCGCGCCCGCGAACTGGGCGGGACGCTGGCGCTGACCAACCTCGGCCCCGAGTTCGCCGGACGCTTGCGGGAACTCCGGGTGGATTCCCTGTTCCAGGCCTTCGATTCGGTCCAGGCCGCCCTGGATGCCCTGGTGGAGATGCACGCCGAGGCGGCGGCGGCCCTGGCCGCGTAGTGTGACCGATCACGTCCCGGTCCTGGTGGCGGAGGTTCTGGCGACCCTCCGGCCCAGGCCCGGGGGGTGGTACCTGGATGCGACGGTCGGCCTGGGAGGACACGCCGAGGCCATCCTCCGGGCGAGCGAGCCGACCGGGATGCTCCTGGGAATCGATCGGGACGGAGAGGCCCTGGCGCTGGCGAGCCAGCGACTGGCGCCGTTCGGCGATCGGGTCATCCTGGTCCACGGCCGGTACGAGGGCCTGGCCGACCTGGTGGAAGCCGGAAGGCAGTTCGACGGAATCCTGTTCGACCTCGGCGCCTCGTCGCTGCACCTGGACACGGCGGCCCGGGGATTCTCCTTCGGGCGCGAGGGGCCACTGGACATGCGCATGGACCAGAGTGTGGGGGAGACGGCAGCCGATCTCGTGGGCCGGCTGTCGGAGCAGGAGCTGGCCGACCTGATCTTCCGCTGGGGGGAAGAGCGGCGGTCCCGCCGGATCGCCCGGGCCATCGTGGAGGCGCGGCGCCGATCGCCGATCCGGACGACCACCGCCCTGGCGGAGGTGGTGGCCCGGGCCATTCCCCGCGCCGCCTGGCCGCGGCACATCCACCCGGCGACGCGGACGTTCCAGGCGCTTCGCATCGCGGTGAACGATGAGCTGACGGGACTCGGCCGCGGCCTGGAAGAGGCGGCCGGTCTCCTCCGTCCCGGGGGCTGCATCGCCGCCATCAGCTTTCACTCGCTGGAGGACCGCATCGTCAAGCAAACGTGGCGGCGCCTGGGGGCGGCCGGGGGGATGCGCATCCTGACGAAGCGACCGATCACCCCCGGCGAGGCCGAGGCGGCCGCCAATCCGCGGGCCCGCAGCGCAAAGCTCCGCGCCCTCCTGCGAGTCCCGGAGGCGGCCTGACATGACGCAGGCGATCGGCGGCACGCGATCGGAGATCCGGGTGGCGCCCCGGCCGGCGGCGCGGCCGTCGGGGATCCGGTGGGAATCCCTGGAGCTTGTCTTCACCGTTGCCCTGGGGGCCCTGATCCTGGTGGGGGCCCTCTTGTACGTCTGGCAGCACATTCACGTCGTCCGCCTGGGTTACGAGATCGAGCGCCTGCGGGAGGAGCAGGCGACCCTCGTGCAGGAGAACAAGGCGCTGAAGCTCGAGATGGGGCAGCTCCGCTCGCTCAAGCGCGTGGAGGAGATCGCCCGCCAGCGCCTGGGGATGGTCACGCCGAAGCCGGGACAGGTCGCCCTGATCCCGGACTCGGCGGTCCAGTGATCGCCGTTGCGCCGCGCCGTCGTTGGACGGGTCGACGTGAATGCGCAGCCGGATGCTCCTTCCCTGATGCCGGGCCGAACCACTGAGCGGCCGAACGCCCGCGGCGCCCTCCGCGCGCCCACGGGAGAGGCCTGACCGACATGCGGCGTCGCATCGTCTCGATCTTCCTCCTCCTGCTGCTCTCCCTCGGCGGCGTCGCAGCCAAGCTCTTCTTCCTCCAGATCCAGCAGCGGGACCGCCTGGCGGAACGCGCCACCAAGCAGTACCAGCGTCGCCTGCCCATCGTCTCACGCCGGGGCACCATCTACGACCGGGCCGGCCGCGAGCTGGCGGTGAGCCTGAAGGTCCCCTCCGTCTTCGCCCAGCCGGCGGCCGTGGAGGACCCGGCCGCGACGGCGAAGGCGCTGGCTCCCATCCTGGAACAGCCCGCCAGGGACATCCTGGCCCGGCTCACCGCCGACAAGCCGTTCGTCTGGATCCAGCGCCAAATGGATCCGGCCAAGGCGGAGGCCATCACCGACCTGAATCTCAAGGGCATCGGCCTGTATCCGGAAAGCCGCCGGTACTACCCGCGGCAGGAGCTGGCGGCACACGTCCTGGGGATGATGGGCGTGGACGACCGCGGCCTCGAAGGGCTGGAGCACCAGTACGATGATCTCCTGGGCGGCCAGCCTCGGTTCGTGGCGGCGCAGCAGGATGCCCTGGGACGGGTCATCTTCCGGCAGGAGGAGCCGGAACGGCGCGCCCCCGTCTTTGATCTCACCCTGACCATCGACGAGGTCATCCAGTACATCGCCGAGCGGGAACTGCAGCGGGCGGTGGAGCGCTCCCGGGCCAAGGCCGGCACCGCGATCGTGATGGACCCCTGGACGGGCGAGATCCTGGCCCTGGCCAACCAGCCGACCTACGATCCCAACAACTACCAAAAATCCGGCGCGGCCGCCCGCCGCGACCGGGCCATCACCGACGCCTTCGAGCCCGGTTCCGTCTTCAAGGTGATCCTCGCGGCCGGCGCCCTGGAGGAGGGAGTGATCCGGCCCGGGGACCGCTTCTTCGGAGAGAACGGCGCCATCGAGGTGAGCGGCGTCACCATCCGGGATCACGAGAAGTACGGGTGGCTCACGGTCCGGGAGATCCTGACGCATTCCAGCAACGTGGGCGCCATCAAGATCGGGCAGAAGCTGGGCAAGAGCCTCTACTACCATTACATCAGCAGCTTCGGCTTCGGAAGCCTCACGGGGCTGGATCTGCCCGGCGAGACGCCGGGCCTCATGCGGCGCCCCAAGAGCTGGTCGGCGCTGTCGCTGTCGGTCCTCTGCCTGGGGCAGGAGATCTCGGTGACGCCGATGCAGATCGCCACGGCCTTTTCCGCCGTCGCCAACGGCGGGAACCTCGTCCGCCCCCATGTGGTCCACGCCCTGACGGCGCAGGACGGTCCGCTGTCGCGCGAGGTGGACCCAGGGGTGATCCGCCGGGTCATCTCCCCCGAGACGGCTCAGACGCTGCTGGAGATGTTGCGCGGGGTGGTGGACGATGGGACGGGGAAGGAGGCGGCCCTGGAGGAATACACCGTGGCGGGCAAGACCGGGACGGGCCAGAAGATGGACCCGGCCACCGGCCGGTATTCGCACCAGAAGATCGTGGCCTCGTTCGTCGGCGCGGTCCCGGCCGAATCGCCCCGCCTGGTGATCCTGGTGTTGATCGACGAGCCCGAGGCGCTGCGCTGGGGCGGCTCCATCGCCGCCCCCACGTTCCGGGAGATCGCCCGGGACGCCCTCCAGTATCTCCAGGTGCCGCCGTCGCCGTCGCGCGACGTGCGGTTGGTCCGCTCGAGCTAGCCATGCGCCTGGACCAGCTGCTCTCGGGCTGGGCTGGCGTACAGGTCACCGGCCCCTCGGCCGTGGACATCACGGCCGTGGGGCACGATTCGCGGGCGGTCGTCCCCGGGTCCCTGTTCGTGTGCATCCGCGGCTTCCGCCAGGACGGACACGCCTACATCGCGGACGCGGCCGCCCGGGGGGCCGTGGCCGTCATGGTGGAGCGGGATCCGGCCACGCTCGCCGTCCCGGCGGGGATGACAGTGATCCGGGTGCCCGAGTCCCGGGTGGCGTTGGCCGCCGCGGCCGGCCGGTTCTTTGACAATCCAAGCGCCTCCCTCCGCCTCATCGGCGTCACCGGTACCAACGGGAAGACGACGAGCACCTATCTCGTCGAGGCCATCCTGGCCGCCGCGGGGCGCAGCGTGGGCCTGCTGGGCACCATCGAGTACCGGTGCGGGACGGTGACGTTCCCGGGCGAGCGGACCACGCCTGAGTCCAGCGACCTGCAATCACTCCTCTCCCGGATGCGCGCGCTCGGCGCGTGGGCGGCGGTCATGGAGGTCTCCTCCCACTCGCTCAGCCTGCATCGCGTGGACGGCTGCGAGTTCGACGTGGGGATCTTCACCAACCTCACCCAGGATCACCTGGACTTCCACGGGACCATGCAGGCGTATGCCGAGGCGAAGGCGCTCCTCTTCCGGATGCTGGGGACCGGCCGGCGGAAGCCGGGCGAGGCCGCGGCCGTGCTGAACGCCGACGATCCGTGGACACCGTTCATGGCGGCCGCGACGCGAGCCCGCGTGATCCGCTACGGGATCACCGCCGAGGCGGACCTCCGGGTCCGCGAGATGTCGCTCACGCTGGCCGGCATCCGGGCTACGGTGGAGTCACCCCGGGGCGCGTTCAGGATCGAGTCGCCTCTGGTCGGCCAGCACAACCTGGCCAACATCCTGGGGGCGGCGGGCGGGTGTCTCCACCTGGGCATAGCACGGGACCGCGTCGAGGCGGGAATCCGGAACCTTCGCGCCGTGCCGGGCCGCTTCGAGAAAGTGGAGGCCGGCCAGCCCTTCGGCGTCGTCGTGGATTACGCCCACACGCCGGACGCCCTGGAGCGCGTCCTTGCATTCGCCCGGGAATTCGCGGCGGGCCGGGTCATCGCCGTCTTCGGCTGCGGCGGGGATCGGGACCGGGGGAAACGCCCCCTGATGGGTGAGGCGGCGGCACGCCTCTCGGATTTCGTGGTCGTCACGTCGGACAATCCGCGCAGCGAGGACCCGCCGGCCATCATGGCGGAAATCGAAGCCGGAGTGAAAAAGGTGTCCGGAGGATGGGAGAGGCATGATACAATTTCGGATCGCCGGGAGGCCATTGCCTCTGCCCTGGCCCGAGCGCAGCCCGGTGATCTCGTGGTGATCGCGGGCAAAGGGCACGAAACCTACCAGATCCTGCGTGACCGCACGATCCCCTTCGATGATCGAGTCGTAGCGCGGGAGGCGCTGGCAGCCCTGGGGTACGGGCATACCAGCGCCACAGGTGGTGCTAGCGGCGTCGGCGCCAGCCCAAAAGACAGCGCCGGCACCGGCGCCGAGCCCGGCCCCGGGAAGACGCCCGGGGACCGCTGATGGGACACGTCCGTGCTGATTCGGATCAATGGGCTGGAGACGTATTTCACGGAGGCGGGCCGGGGCGATCCGGTGGTCCTGCTGCACGGGTGGGGAACGTCGAGCGAAAGTCTGGTCCCGCTGTGCGGGGCGCTGGCCGATTCGTTCCGCGTCCTGACCGTGGACCTTCCCGGCTTCGGATGGAGTCAGGCGCCGCCCGCGGCATGGGGAACTGCAGACTACGCCGGGCACGTCGAACGGCTGATGCACGAGACAGGGATGGCTGGGGCAGCCCTCGTCGGCCATTCCTTCGGGGGGCGGATCGCGATCACGTTGGCGGCCAAGCAACCAGCGCGAGTCTCGCGTCTGGTCCTGGTGGCCGGCGCGGGGATCCGGCCGCGAAGGCGGGCTGGCTATTACGTCCGCGTGGGCGCCGTCAAGCTGGCGCGACGGTTCTTTTCCCTGCCCGGCTGGGGGGCCGCCGGCCAGCGCATGATCTCGAAAATGTACGATCGGTTCGGCTCGCAGGACTACCGCGCGGCGGGGCCGATGCGTCCCACGCTGGTGAAGGTGGTCAACGAGGACCTGACGCCGCTCCTGCCGGCGGTCCAGGCGCCCACGTTGATCCTGTGGGGAGACCAGGACCGGGAAGTGCCGCGGAGCGCGATGGAGATCATGGCGGCAAGGATTTCGCACGCGCGTCTGGTCGTGTTCGAGGGGGCGGGCCACTTTCCCTTCCTGGACATGCCGGAGAAGTTCTGCGAAACCGTGAAGGGATTCCTGCGGGCGGGAGGGTCATGATGACGGGCGCCTGGCTCCGGTGGCCGGCCGCGGCCGGCTGGTGGGTGGCCCGCACCCTGCTCCCGTACGCCCTCATGGTGGTGCAGCGCCACCTGGACTGCATCTACATCCTCCAGTTGGAACGGTATAAGCCCGACCGCTATGCCCGCTGGATCCGCACGCACTGGCGGATGGTGCTTCCCAGGCTGGAAGTGGAGATCGGATTACAGGCCCTGACCCTGGGCGTGGGGGTCTGGCTCGCGGGGAGGGGCGCCCACTGGTTCGTGATCTATTTGCTGTGGCTTGGCAGTGGGCACGTCCTTCTGAGGCGCCGCATCCCCCTCCAGGTGAGCCAGCGCCTCCAGTGGACGTCGCGAGCCCTCCGAGCCTCCTTGGTGGCCTTCGCCGTGAGCGCGCTCGTGGTGAGGGCGTACGTCGTCTGCGCCGGCCTGTTTCCATCGGTCCTGCGTCCCCTCTCCAGCCTCCTGCTGGGAGGGATGGGTGGACTCGCCGTGGCGGGCATCGCGGCCCCGACGGCCGTGTACCTCGCAGCCCGTGGAGTGCTTCCGCTGGAGCGCCGCATCGCGCGGAGGTTTTTGGGCGAGGCCGAGCGGCGTATGCGGACCTATCCAGGCCGGGTGATCGGCATCACGGGGAGCTACGGCAAGACGACGACGAAGCTCATCGTGGCGGACCTTCTGGCGTCGCGATACCGCGTCCTGAAGACCGCGGCCGGGGTCAACACGACCATGGGGATCACCCGGGCGATTCGGGAGGAGCTCAAGGACGAGCACGAGTACTTCGTGGTCGAGGTCTCGGCCTACGGCCCGGGGGAGATCCGCGAAGTCTGCGACATCATCCACCCCTGCCTGGGGATCCTGACCGCCGTCGGGGTGCAACACCTGGAGCGATTCGGCACGCCGGAGGCGATCGCCGAGGCCAAGTACGAGCTGCTGGCCTCGCTGCCGCCGGGTGGGACGGCCGTGCTGAACGCCGACGATCCGATGTGCGTGACGCTGGCCGAGCGGGCCGCATCCGACGGCAAGCGGGTGGTGCGGTACGGGTTCGGTGACACACAACGAGGCCTCGCGGTTCGAGGGACGGATCTGGCGGTCGGCGCCCGGGGCACCCGCTTCCGGGTGGTGACAGACGCGGGAGAGGCCGAGACGTTCGAGACGCGGCTCCTCGGCCGCTGGAACGTCTCCAACATCCTGGCGGCTCTCGCGGCCGGCCGGGAGTGCGGGGTGCCGCTTCCGGCGATGCGCGAGGCGGTGGCGAAGCTCTCGCCCGCGCCCAGGCGCCTGGAGATCCTGGAAGAAGGCGGCATCGTCAAGATCCTGGACGTGGCGAACGCGAATCCCCGGGGGGCGCAGATGGCCCTGGAGGTGCTCTCGCAGTTCGCAGGAGGCTCGCGGATCCTCATCACGCCGGGGATGGTCGAGCTCGGCCCCATCGAGGCGGAGGAGAACCGCCGCTTCGGCCGGGCGGCGGCCTCGGTATGCGATTACGTGGTCCTGGTGGGGCGGGAGCAGACCCGCCCCATCCGCGAGGGCCTGGCGGAGCAGGGCTTCCCGGCGGATCGGATCCTGACGGCCCGGCGTGCCGACGAGGTGGCGGATCACCTGGCCGGGATCGTACGGCCGGGGGACACCTTGTTGTTCGAGAACCGTTTGCCCGACACCTATCTCGAGGTCGGGACGTGAGCCCGCCATGAAGCGCGTCGGCCTCGTCTTCGGCAGCCGTTCGGTCGAACACGAGATCTCCGTCACCACCGCCAGCAAGACGTACGAGGCCCTGCGGCAATTGACCAGTGAATACGAGACGGTCCTGCTCTATCTCAACAAGGCCGGGGCGTGGCTCACCGGCCGTGCTGTTGTTCGCCTGCTGGAGATCGAGGCCGAAGGGCGGAGCGCGCAGGACCCCGCGCGCCGGAAGAGCCTGCAGCAGGCATTCAAGCAGGCGCTGGAAGGGCTGCAGGGGAGGGAACCTTCCGGGGATGTGGCTCTGCTCTATCTCTCTCCCGATCCTTCGATCCGCAGCCTGTGCGGAAATCCGGCCCGGGCGGGATGGTTCCGCAAGCAGGTGCAGGAGGCCGTGGACATCGCATTCCCGGTGGTGCACGGGACCCACGGCGAGGACGGGACGCTGCAGGGCCTGTTCGAGCTGGCCGACGTCCCCTACGTGGGCCCGGGCGTCGCGGCCTCGGGCGCGGGCATGGACAAGATCCTGTCCAAGCTGATCTTCCGCGGGGCCGGCCTGCCAACCGTGGACGCCACCTGGCTCACGCGGCGGCAGTGGCTGGAGAACGAGGCGGCCGTCTCCGCTCGTGTGGAATCCGTCCTCGCGTATCCCGTGGTGGTCAAGCCCGCCGTGGCGGGTTCCAGCGTAGGAATCAGCAGGGCAGCGAGCCGGCAGGAACTCGCGCGCGCCGTGCGCCAGGCCATCCAGTTCAGCGCTCGCGTCCTGGTAGAGCGGGCGGTGGAGGACCGGCTGGAGGTCCAGTGCGCGGTCCTGGGGAATCACGATCTGACGGTCTCCGAGTGCGAGGAGCTGCTCCGCGCGGTGGGGATCGTCAGCTTCGAGGACAAGTATCTGGGACGGGCGGAGCGGGTGGAAGAGGCCGACCTTGCTCCCAGCCACATTCCGGCCCGGATCCCGGAGGATCTGGCGCGTCAGGTGAAGGAACTGGCGGCCGGCGCCTTCCGCGCCCTGGACGCCCGGGGGATCGCGCGGGTGGATTTTTTGGTGGACCGGCCCAGCATGCGGGCCTACGTGAACGAGGTGAACACGCTGCCGGGATCGCTGTGCCTGCGATTGTGGGAGGCGAGCGGGCTGACACCGGTCCAGGTCGTCCGCCGCCTCCTGGAATTGGCCGTGGAGGCCCATGCGGAGAAGGCCGCCACGCGCTTCGAGTCCGAAGAGGGCCGGGCCATGGTGGACAAGAAGCACCTGATGAGCCCGAGGAAATAGCTGATGGCTCATCGCTGAGAGCTGATGGCAGTTACCATGAGCCATCAGCCATGAGCTCGCAGATGGCTGATCGCTGAAGGCCGGTCTGAGGAAGAGACGTGCTCTATCACCTGCTGTTCCCGTTACACACGATCTTTGGGCCGCTCAATGTTTTCCGGTATGTCACCTTCCGGACGGCGGGGGCGTTTCTCACGGCCCTCGTCGTGTCCATGATCCTGGGTGCACCCATCATCCGGAAGCTCTCGGAGATGCGCGCCCGGCAGGTGGTCAGGGACGACGGCCCCCAGAGCCATCTGAAGAAGGCGGGCACGCCCACCATGGGCGGCGTCCTGATCCTCCTGGCGGTCGTCTCGGCGACGTTGCTGTGGGCGCAGCTCACCAACCACTTCGTCTGGCTGGCCCTGTTCAGCACGCTGGCCATGGGGGCGGTCGGGTTCGCGGACGACTACCTGAAGCTCAAGCGGGGGACCAGCGCGGGCCTGCGTGCGCGACAGAAGTTCTTCTGGCAGATCCTCATCGGCCTCCTGGTGGGGGGATACCTGTACCTGTTTCCGACCGACATGTTCACGACCAAGCTGGCCATCCCCTTCCTGAAGCGCTGGATGCCCGAGCTGGGCCTCTGGTACATCCCCTTTGCCATGCTGGTCATCGTGGGCTGCTCCAACGCGGTGAACCTGACGGATGGCCTGGACGGCCTGGCCATCGGCCCCACCCTCATGGCCTCGGCCACGTTCACGTTCTTTGCCTACGTCGCAGGCCACGCCGCCCTCGCCCGTTACCTGCAAGTGATCTTCGTGAAAGGCGCCAGCGAGCTGCCCATCTTCGCGGCGGCGCTGGTGGGGGCCAGCCTGGGCTTCCTCTGGTTCAATGCGCACCCGGCCCAGGTCTTCATGGGCGACACGGGATCGCTGGCCCTGGGGGGGGCGCTGGCCACCGTGGCCCTCGTGACGAAGAACGAGCTGGTCCTGGTGGTGGCCGGCGGCTGCTTCGTGGTGGAGGCCCTGTCGGTGATCATCCAGGTGTTCTGGTTCAAACGGACCGGTCGCCGGATCTTCCGGATGGCGCCCATCCACCACCACTACGAGCTGAACGGCTTGCCGGAGTCGAAGATCATCGTCCGGTTCTGGATCGTCTCGTTGGTGCTGCAGGTGATCGCGCTGACGACGCTCAAGCTGCGCTGAGCAAGGAGAAGTACCGATAGCGATAGGGATAGGGATGAGGATGGGAAGACCATAGCGATAGGGTTTCTACGGAGATCGCTATCGGATCTCGCTATCGGAAATCGGCCAGAGCGCCGGTCGATTGGTCAAGCAGTCAATCGGCAACGACGAATTGACCAATGGACCAATTGACAACTTGACCGGTGAGAGCCGAGAGGCGTGAAGCAGAAGGCAGAAAGCAGGAGGCAGAAGGCGGACGGCACGTGAGTGAGCTGGATCTTCGCGGGAAGCGGGTAACGGTGGTGGGCCTGGCGCGAAGCGGCTATGCCGCCTGCAGGGTGTTGGCGGAGCGTGGCGCGAGCGTTCTGGCCACCGATGAAAGCCCGGCGGAGAAGCTGGGCGTGGACCTGGCGGAACTTACCCGGTGGGGCGTCCGCCTCGAGACCGGCGGGCACACCCCGCAGAGCTTCGCGGAGGCGGACCTGATCGTCGTCAGCCCTGGCGTGGACCTCCGGCTGCCTCCTCTGGCCCGGGCGATCTCGCTCGGGATTCCCGTGTGGGGCGAGGTCGAGCTGGCTTACCGGCTGACGACGGCCCGGTTCATCGGCATCACCGGGACCAAGGGCAAGGGGACGACCGCCACCCTGACGGGGGACATCCTCCAGAGAGCGGGCCATGACGTCGTGGTCGCGGGAAACATCGGGCGGCCGTTGTGCGACGTGGTTCCAACCCTGTCCCATGACGCCTGGGTCGTGGCGGAGCTGTCCAGTTTTCAGCTCGAGGCGATCGTCACGTTCCGGCCCCACGTGGCGGTCCTCCTCAATCTGGCGCCGGATCACCTGGACCGGTATGCCGCGCTGCAGGACTACTACGCGGCCAAGGCGCGGATCTTCGTGTCTCAGACGGCCGAGGATTTCGCCGTTCTCAATGCCGACGATCCGCTGGTCCTGGAGTATGCGCAGGGGATTCACTCCCGGCTCCATCTGTTCAGTCGAACGCGGACCGTCGGGGACGGCACCTTCCTGCGGGGGGATCGCCTGATCGTGCGTCGAGGCGGGCGCACCGAGCCGATCTGCGAGGCGTCCGCGATCCGGGTGCAGGGGGCGCACTACCTCGAGGACGGCCTGGCCGCCTGCGCCGCCGCCGGCGCACTGGGGATCGGACCCGCACCTATGGCTGAGGCCCTCCGGGCTTTTTCCGGCAGGCCGCACTGCATGGAAACGGTCGCCGAGATAGACGGCGTCCGCTACGTCAACGACTCGAAGGCCACCAACGTCTTCGCCGTCCGCCGCGCCCTGGAGGCGTCGGAGGATCCGGTCGTCCTCATCATTGGTGGCCGAGACAAGCGGGAGGATTTCCGATCGCTGGCGCCCCTGCTTCACGGGCGCGCCCGAGCTGTCATCGCCATCGGCGAGGCGCGGGCGAAGATCCTGGAGGCGATCGGCGGCTGCTCTCCGGCCGAGACGGCCGAGGGGATGGCCGACGCCGTGGCGAGAGCGGCCCGACGAGCCGTTCCCGGGGACATGGTTCTCTTGTCGCCGGGCTGCGCGAGCTTCGACATGTTTCGGAACGCGGAAGCGCGGGGCGAGGTGTTCCGACGCGCGGTGCATGCGCTTCAGTCCGGGAGAGAAGGCAGTGGACATCGCGGCTGAGCAGTGGCCGAGGGCGGGGGCGTCGCCGTCCCCCCGGGCGCCGGCCGACGGCGACCGGCCGCAGGCGTCTGAACCGGTCGGGTCCGCCCGGGGCTGGAGGGCGTTCCTCACGCGCCGGGGAAGGCGGGCCGATCGAGCCCCCTCGGACAGGTTCCTGCTCCTGGTGACGCTCTGCCTGGTCGGGCTGGGGATCGTGATGATCTACAGCGCCAGCGCCATCCGCGCCCAGGAACGATTCGGCGACCCGACGTTCTTCCTGAAGAAGCAGCTGGTGTACGCCTGCGTCGGCCTCCTGGCCATGGCATGGGCCGTGGGGCGGGACCTCAGAACGTTCCAGCGGCTCACACCGATCCTGTTCCTGGGCAGCCTGTTGCTGCTGCTCCTGGTCCTGGTTCCCCACGTCGGCATCCGCGTCAACGGCGCGCGCCGATGGATCCGGTTGTTCGGCTTCTCCTTCCAGCCGGCCGAGCTGGCGAAGCTGGCGGTGATCCTGTTCCTGGCGAGTTACTTCGCCCGGCGGCAGGATCGCCTGAACGATTTCCTGGACGGGTTCGTCCCCCCGCTCTGCATGATCGGCCTGATGGCGGGACTGATCATCCTCCAGCCGAACTTCGGGACGGCCGCGATCCTGCTCTTCGCGGCGGGGGCGCTCTTCTTCGTGGGCGGGGCGCGGATCAACCACCTCTTGGCCACGGCCGGGGCGGCCCTGCCTGTCCTCGCGTTCCTGATCATGCGATCCGCCCACGGGAAGACGCGATTGCTGGCGCTGCTGGATCCGGCCCGGGTCTCGGCCAAGGCGACGTACCAGTTGGATCAATCATTCAACGCCCTGGGACCGGGGGGACTGCTCGGCCGCGGCCTGGGCGATTCGATGCAGAAGCTCTTCTTCCTGCCGGAGCCTCACACCGACTTCATTTTTGCCATCGTGGGGGAGGAGATGGGCTTCGTGGGCGCCATGCTGGTGGTGGTGCTCTTCGGGCTGTTCCTGTGGCGCGGGACGCGGGCGGCCGCGCGGGCGGGCGATGCGTACGCCAGCTACCTCGCCATGGGGATCACCGCCCTGATCGTCGGCCAGGCGGCGCTCAATATGGCGGTGGTGAGCGGCCTGCTGCCGACGACGGGGGTCCCGCTGCCGTTCGTGAGTTTCGGCGGGTCGTCGCTTACCCTGACGCTTTTCGGGGTGGGTATCCTGTTGAATGTGTCGCGCGGCTCCGCGCCGGCGTCGCCGGCGCGGGCTCCGGTCCGTGGTGAGCGGCCTTCGCGGACGGAGTAGCGGCCCGGATGAGGAGACACGGTGCGTCTGGTGATCACCGGCGGGGGAACGGGGGGCCACCTCTTCCCGGCGCTCTCGGTGCGGGCCGCGCTGGCGGCGCGACGGCCGGAGGCGCAGGTCCTGTTCGTGGGGGCGGCGGAAGGGGTGGAGTCCAGCGTCCTGCCTCGCCTGGGGCACGCCTTCCGCGGCCTCGAGGTGCGTCAGATCAAGGGGAAGGGATGGCGCGGCCAAGCGGCGGCGCTGCTCCGGCTGCCCGCGGCCGTGCGCCAGGCGGCCCGCCTCTTGCGGGAATCTGGGGCCCAGGTCGTCTTGGGGGTGGGTGGTTACGCCTCCTTTCCCACGGTCCTGGCGGCGCGGCTCATCGGCATCCCGGCCGTCATCCACGAGCAGAATGCGTACCCGGGGCTGGCCAACCGCTGGCTGGGCAGGATGGCCTCGGCCGTGGCGGTGTCCTTCGAGGCGGCGGCGGCGTTCTTCCCGGCCGGCCGGGTCAGCGTCACAGGCAATCCGGTGCGGCCCGAGATCCGTCCTGGCGACGGGGCCGAGGCACGCCGGCGGTTGCGCCTCTTGCCCGAGCGGTTCACGGTCCTGATCTTCGGAGGGAGCCAGGGGGCCCACCGCATCAACGCGGGAACCACGGAGGCGCTGCCTCGCCTGGCAGGGCAGCGGGGCTACATTCAGTTCCTGCACGGCACCGGGGAGCGTGACCTCGCCCGGGTGCGGCAGGCGTACGAGGAGGGCGGCTTTCAGGCACGAGTGGAGGCGTTCTTTCAGGACATGGCCATGGCGTATGCGGCGTCCGACTTTGTCATTGCGCGGGCGGGGGCCAGCACGATCTTCGAGCTGGCGGCCGT
>Ga0315280_10002648_pt1 | contig 28715 bp, 24 predicted proteins | sample YL17G06_40_MG_FD_203697 | JGI IMG/M metagenome (GOLD analysis project Ga0315280, IMG submission 203697) | Sediment microbial communities from Yellowstone Lake, YNP, Wyoming, USA - YL17G06_40 | ecosystem: Environmental > Aquatic > Freshwater > Lake > Sediment | place: USA: Wyoming | collected... | reverse complement strand
ACGATAAGATTTTCGAGCTACTCGAGCAGCACCATAGCTGGTTCTCTGAGAGCATCCCATTGATCGCGTCTGAGAATGTTCCCAGCCCCGCGGTCCGCGAAGCAATCGTCTCTGACTTTGGTAACCGCTACGCGGAAGGATGGGTTGGCGAACGAGTCTACGCCGGATGCGTGTACATCGACCAAGTCGAGCAGATCTGCATCGACCTAGCGAAACAGCTTTTCCGTGCTGAATTCGTTGATGTTCGCCCCGTTTCTGGTGTCTGCTCGAACCTCGTCACCTACACAGCATTCACGAACCCTGGCGACGTGATGATGGCTTTGGCGATCCCGAGCGGCGGCCACATCTCCATGGGCAAGAAAGACTTCAACGGAACCGCCGGCAGCGTCCACGGTCTCGACGTGGAATACTTCGTCTTCGACAGGAACGAGATGAACATCGACGTAGACAAGACGAAGCAGAGAGTTGAGAAATTAGGCAAGGACGGGAAGCGTCCGAAGCTCGCAACGTTCGGCGGCAGCCTATTCCTGTTTCCGCATCCGGTAAAGGAGCTGGCGGAGTATTTCCATGGAATCGGGACCACAGTTGCGTATGATGCGGCACATGTTTCAGGCCTCATCGCGGGTGGACAGTTCCAGGACCCGCTCCGCGAAGGCGCGGACGTGATGATGATGAGCACGCACAAGACATTATTCGGTCCTCAAGGCGGCACCGTAATCTCATGGGAGAAGTACGCGGAGCAAATCAAGAAGGCAACATTCCCGTCGAACACGAGCAATCATCACCTCCACACCGTCGCCGGGAAAGCCGTCGCATTCGCGGAAATGCTTGAGTTCGGTCGCGAATACACATCCGAGATCGTGGCAAACGCTCAGGCGCTCGGCCAAGCGTTGTATGAACGCGGACTGAACACGCTTGCCGAGAGCAAAGGATTCACGAAGTCGCATCAGCTCGCTGTTGACACAACCAAGTACGGCCTCGGAGGAGACATCGAGAGGGCACTCGAAAAGGCGAACATGATCGTGAACAGGCAACTACTTCCCGGCGACATCCAAGCCAACCGGCACTACCAAAACCCAGGCGGAATACGACTCGGCGTCTCAGAGATCACCCGCCTCGGCATGAAGAGATCACAGATGACCGAGATAGCCGAATTCATCAAACGCGCCGTCGTTGACAAGGAACCTCCTGAACGAGTCAAGGCTGATGTTGCAATGTTCCGCAAAGACTTTCAGAGAGTGCACTACGCCTTTGAGACCGCACGCGCAGCCTACGAATACATCAAGATCAGACAATGATGAAGAAAAACACCTAAGCAAACCTTTGGCGTGTCCTACTCTTCCAGGGTTCAAATTCGGATGTACGACAGAAAGGAGAAGTTGGTTGAGTGTAGTGAAAGAAGGAATGGGATTTACTCGGCGTTCTTGGTCGGAGGATATTCTGGATATGAGAACGTGTAAACCATCAGCACATCATCAGGTCCATCATTCCGCACCCCGTGTGCAACTCTGGGTGGGATGTAAACCGCTGAATTCGGAACGAACTCGACCTCGCCATCCTTCAGCGTGATTTTGCCTTTCCCTGAAATTATGAACGCACATTCCTCTTCGGTGTGAACCTTCTTCTCGGTATTCGCGCCCGGCTTGAATGTGGAGAAACCTAACATCATTTTCTTTGTGCCAATCGTCTTGTTTGATAGTAATTCAATGAGCCAGCTGCCATCGGGGAGGTTCGTACGAATTCCTCCCTCTGATCGAACTACCTTCACCTGCATGGCGTTCACTCAGTTGGTCGGTCCTCTCAGCCGAATTTGTTAATGCTCTTCTCGCCTTTGATATCTGCCGTCCAATGGAAGTCTTCGCCCTTCTTGACCTTCTCTTCCTCTTCCTCGGCAGCTTTGACCGCCTCGCTTCCGCCATCGACCCACGTAGCCCAGCCTGCCAGCCAGATGCAGAGCGAAACGGCCTCTTGAACTTCTCTTGGCGTCGCCCCTAGGCGAACTGCCTTCCGTGCATGACTTCGGCCTTTTTCACCGCGCCCAGTTGCAACTTCCACAGCCGTGATGATCAGTTCCTTGTACTTTTCCGGGATCGCTCCCTCGACGCCTTTTGGTGGGAGTGTTGCCTTTCTTATCTTGATAAACCCCTCAACAATTTCCGGACTGTACTTGTCCATGTGCTCGAATACGGGGTGCATGCGTCCAAACTTCTCGAGAATGTACTTCTTCGTCTCTTCATTCATCGTAGATCGCTTAGGATTAGACCCTCAACAATTTAGGATTGCTGTCATCAGTTTCTGTAAGCGACTTATATGCAATCTTCCGAGTAAAAAACATGGAAGAGGCCGTCAAACTGGGTAATCACTCGACCTATGGTTTGGGTGCCCACCTGTGGACTCGGGAAATACAGAGAGCGATGAAGGCAGCGAGAAAACTGAAGGCTGACACGATACTTGTTAAGGGTTCAGGCGGTTGGGAAATCGAGGTACCCATGGATGGCTTCGAACACAGCGGGGTCGGCCGCGAGTACGGAATCGAGGGAATGGACCAATACCAAGAAATGAAGACCATCATCTACGGCAGTTAGATGGCTGTACTAGACCGAATCTCTTACGACTTTGCTGCGCAAATCCAGAGTGTCATCAGTGCGTAGATTTTAGCGAATTCTAGCAGACTGGGGAGTGAGACGTTCTCATCTGGGCCGTGTGCGTTGCTCTGAGCGTCGTCGCCGGGGCCGAAACCACATAAGGTGGGGATCTTTGTGTCGCTAATTAGCAGCCGTGCATCGTTCGTTCCATAACCTCCTCGTAACTTGGGGTCATACCCTGTTACCTGCTTCACGGCTCGTTTAGCGAATTGAACCAGTTCGTGCGATTCAGGAACTTCTGCAGGCGCTCCCCAGTTTACGTCAGTAATGCTCGCATTGAGCCCTGGGTTTTCCTTCTGGATAAGATCAATCACATCTGCCACCGATGAAAGTACCTCCTCCTGTTTCATTCCCGGAACGGTTCTAATGTCCACATCCGCGTAGCACTCATGAGGTATCATGTTCGTTTTGATACCTCCACGAATTACGGTTCCGGGTGAAATTGTAGGTGATGGCAATATTCCGTGGGGTACGAATTGGAGCCGCAGGTCTTCCAGTGCCAACAGGAGTTTGCTCATGCCGAGGATTGCGTTTACCCCGTGAGCTGGGTTGCTTGCATGTGCCGCCCGTCCCACAGTTTTCAATGTGAGCCAGCAGATACCCCTGACCGCCGGGCGAATGTAGATTGAGTCGTTGGCAACTGAGCCCTCGCCCACGATTGCTAAATCTGCCTTCGCCAAATCCTTCTCGATCACGTATTTCGTTCCTAACGAGTTTGCTTCCTCGTCGGCAACCGCGTGTACCACTACATCTCCGTTAAGATTTACGCCCGTGTTCACCAAGGCTCTTAGTGCGATGACCATCGATCCGAGTGCTCCTTTCATGTCGGCTGAGCCTCGGCCCCATATCCTCCTTCCATCGAATTCGCCGCCGAACGGGTCCTTTTTCCAAAGGTCTCTAGGTCCTGCGGGAACCACGTCGGTGTGGCCGTTGAAAAGAATCGACCGACCCCCACCTTTTCCGCGGAGAGAAGCGGCTACGTTGATGCGTTTGCTCGCAACATCATACTCGTCTACCTTGAACCCAATTTCAGAAAAGATGCCGGAAAGGAACTGTGCGACGTCTTGCTCATTTCCCGGTGGGTTCTCGCTCGGTATCCGAACGAGTTTTTGAACGAGATCTAAAAGGCTCGGCTTCAGCTTCTCCACTTGGCCTAGTATTGTATCCTCAAGCATGCTCGGTCCCCGCATCTACTGTGGTGCTGTACTAGTCAAAGGTTGGTTCTGAGTGATTTCCAAAGCTATCGATTCCACGACTTTCAATGCGGCTTGCTCAACCAATGCTGATTTGCCGGACCCTTCGTCGAAGCATTTCCGCTCGATACCATAAACGATTAGCCTCTGGGGGAGCTGGTTCATGTTCAGGTTCTGTGTGTCGGTCTCGCGGTTCGAGCGCCGTAGTTTGAATTTGTGTGTGTGGCTCTCATGGTGCGGGCGCCCAGATTTGAACCGTCACGTGTCGTTCGTTTGTTGTGTGCGCGCGCACCATGTGACCCACACACAAATTGCCCCAAACGACGACGGACGACTGGATAGGGGAAGAATCCCCTAACAATCCCTCTTTCTTCGACAAAGTCTGAAATCCTGATGGAACATACTAAGATGCGACGACAAGCAGAAGTCTGGACGAGTAGCTCAGATCGGCTTGTGTTCTCAAACCGAGAACACCACACGCTGGACCCGAGGATGACGAACATGAACAGATCATAGAGTCAGACCCACCATCTTATTAGCAAAGACAAGGACCCGAATGATATTTCAGAGGTATTGTGACCTTGTGGAACAAACCGCGAGGATCTATCAGACTGCTAATGACCCCGGGGCCAGTGGAGGTTTCCCCCAGAGTCCTTCAAGCAATGTCAAGACCACAAATCTATCACTACTACGAAAACTTCGTGGAATTCTTCGCTGAGACGGTAGAGAATATGAGGAAGGTCTACCAGACAAAGAACGATGTCCTCATCCTGCAAGGAGAAGGCGTACTAGGTCTCGAAGCAGCAGTGATGAACACGATCAATCCAGGCGAAAAGGTGCTCGTGCTGGATTCTGGACCCTTTGGCAAGTGGTTCTCGTTCTATGTCGAGAATGCTGAAGGCAAGCCCGTAATGCTCTCATGTGACAACAACGATGCGATAGATCCGAAGAAACTCAAAGCAATACTGGACGTAGAGAAGGACGTCAAGGCGATGACGGTAGTTCACTGCGAAACTCCTTCAGGCACACTGAATCCCATCAAGGAACTTTGCCCCATCGCGAAGAAGAAGGGAATCCTCACCATTGTCGACTCAGTCGCCTCCCTAGGAGGAGTCGACGTGAGACCTGATGAGTGGGGAATCGACATTTGTTGCGGCGCCTCCCAGAAGGCGATCTCAGCTCCTCCAGGCTTGACGATGATGTCGATGAGCCGCGACGCTTGGGAAGCAGTCGAGCACAAGAAGAAGCCAATAAAGAACTCGTACATCAGCCTAGTCGACTACAGAGACACATGGATCAAGGACAAACGCTTCCCGTTCACGCCATTCGTCTCAGAGATGTATGGACTAGCTGAAGCAACAGATGAACTGCTGGAAGAAGGGCTACAGAATTCGTTCAAGAGGCACGCAATGGTCGCAGAGGAGTGCAGGAAAGGATTGGAGAGGCTCGGCGTGAAGCTGTGGCCAAAGAGACGGGAAATCTGTTCTAACACCGTCACAGCATTCGAGATTCCGACACCATTCACCGACCCGCAAATTGTAGGCACAATGGCGGAGAAGTACGGCATCCTCATTGGCGGAGGATTCCGGGAAACGAAAGGTCGCTTGCTGAGAATCGGTCACATGGGATACCAGGCCTCAATAACCAATATCCTGACAACCTTGGCAGCCATGGAAAGGACGCTGAACGATCTCAGGAAATCATAAGCTGCTACTGCTCTTCGCGGTCAGGGACAAGTAGCCTCAGTAATTTCTCGTATGCTGTAGCGAGAGCCCTGCTCCACGCGATCTGAGGACGCTGGCAGTCTGACAAGCGTGCAGTGAGCGCGATCCGTCACAATTGTGTCTCACATTGATCTAGAAATGCAGAGAAAAAGGAAAAAGGAAAAAAGAAGGGGAAAGGGTTCGGTCTTGGGAGCGGCTTACGGCGAGATCCCTTGGGTTAAGTACAATCCGACGATGACCGCGAGAAGGACTGCGATGATCACTATTGCTGCAACGGTTGTCTTTGTGCCGATACGCGGTGGCTCATAAGACTTGATCGCCGGGTAGGCTCGCAGGACGAGTTGTATCAGTATTAATGCTATTATTGTTCCTGCCGTAACCTGGAGAATGTTGATGCCGACCAGTTCTGCGATGGCGGCTCCGATACCGTAGAGTGGTGTCTCCACGGCGAAGTACCCGACAAGCATCGCTATAGCACCTGCAATACATCCTGCTAACCTGAAGGGGAGTTTCCTGTTGTGTCCGATCAGACCCGTTAGCAAGCCTTCAGTGCCCTTGATGATTAGAGTCATGGGTGCAAAGTAGCCGAATCCCAGCAGCACATCGGCGATCGCAGATCCCACTCCTCCGACGATGCCTCCAAGCATCGGGCCGAGCAAGAGCCCCGCAAGCATTACCATGGCGTCACCGAGATTGAAGTATCCTCGCGTCAATGGAAACGGTATACTGATGAGCATTGTCAGCGCAGCAGTCGCAGCAATCATCACGGCGGCAAGTGAGACCTCACGAGGTCCCAACCTCTTTCTTCCGACAGCTTGAGTAGTCATTTGTTATCTTAATCCTCGTGAGGCGAATGCTAAGTTCCAAATCCGTATAATAGCCTTGCGGACACGAGACCCGCGAATGCGACCGCAACAATCAGAAGCACGAGTCCATCGGCGAAGCGCATCTTGAGATCCGTGAGGTAGGTTCTTTTCGTCGGCGCACCGAACGCACGTGACTCAATAGCCAGCGACAGTTGATCAGCCATTCGAAGTGCGCTAATGACCACAGGCGCCATGACATACACATACTTCAATGCCTTTCGCATGAAATTCCCCTTGTCGAGTTCGAGCCCCCGCGCTTTCTGAGCGTCCATTATCATCAGAATTATCCCTCCAAAGGTTGGAATGTATCTTAGTGCAATAGCCAACGACAACCCGAATTCATAAGGTAGGCCTAGTTTCACGAGTCCGCGAACCAGACTTCCTTGTGGTGTGGTGAAGAGAAGCGCAAATGCGCAGAAAGCCATGACATTTATTCTAAGTCCGGCCGCAATCCCTGCAAGAATGCTGGGGAGTGTTATTATTATGAGCCCCCACCTAAAGAGAACCGGCGTGCCGCTTCTGTAGAAGAGTGGCCACAGAATAACTATCATTATTGTGACTGGTAGGATTGTGCGAAGTGCAAACTTGAATTTCTCCCAACTCACCTGCGCCAGCTTGATCACGACGAGAACGATCGCATATATCACTGCAAGGGCCCAAATGTTCGTAACTACCACCGCCGAAATCATGCCGAGGGCGGCACCGATCAGCTTGACTCGAGGATCGAGTCTGTGAACAACGGAGTTGCGCTCAATATAGAGGTCGTATTTCATCGACATCGTCAGAGCGCCTCCAAGTTGGAGCAGAATTCGTCAACCGAGATGATATCTTTCGGGAAGCCCAGCGACTGAAGCTCTTGCGCTAAGGAGGTGATCTGAGGCGGCGCGAGAAATGTCGTCCTCAGTATGTCAGGTTTGGAGAATACTTCACGAGTTGGTCCATCGAGGATGACTTCACCGTTTGCAAGCACAATGGTTCTTTTTGCGTATTGAGCGACGATTCGCATACTATGGGTTATCGTGATGATAGTGTGTCCTTGTCTGTTCAATTCACGCACTGAGTTCATGATTTGAATAGATCCGTTCCAATCGATTCCTGTGGTTGGCTCGTCGAGGATCATGACATCAGGTTTCATCGAAACTATCGATGCCAACGTCACCTTCCTACGCTGCCCCAATCCCAGTGTGGAGGGCGGAACTTTCCGATATTCCTCAAGTCCCACGAGTTTCAGCGCTTCGGCGACTCGTCTCTCTGTTTCTTCCGGGCCTACCCCCAGATTCTTCGGGCCGAACGCGATCTCCTCCTCAACTGAAGTGCTGAAGATCTGGTGGTCAGGGTTCTGAAATAGGTATCCGACCGTCTTTGATAGTTGAGCAACAGTCTTGCCAGCTGTGTCGACACCATTCAGAATGATCTTCCCACTTGTCGGACGAAGTAGCCCATTGAAGTGTTTCACAAGCGTGGTCTTTCCGGATCCGTTTTGCCCTACTATTGCCACGCATTCTCCTCTGTGAATATCTAGGTCGATTCCTCTGATCACTTCAGTGCCTTTCTCATATTCGAAGTGGAGATCCTTGACCTCCACTGCGGAAGGCTGATCCTTCGCCACTGTCGAGAGCCGCTGTTCCGTCTTGTCGATTTCAGGGCTTGCCCTCGATCGAGACTTGGATTTAGAAAAGTCCCTGAGTATACTCTCCTCAGCGTCTTGAAGAGTCAGAAACGAGTACAATCTACTGGGTTGGAATTTCTGGTTCATCTTATCTGAAAGCTCGCAGACTTGCGGAACATTCAGTCCGATGTCGAGTAGAGTCTGTGTCCGCGAGAATACATCCCGTGGTGTTCCCTCGAGCACGATCCTACCTTGGTCCATGACTATTACTCGGTCTGAGAAAAGCGCGATCTCCTCACTCTCATGCTCCACCATGACGACAGTCATGTTCTGCATCTTCTTCAGCTCGTGAACGACAGAGAACACTTCCGTCTTGCCGATTGGATCCAACCCCGAAGTGGGTTCATCCAACACCAGTATTTGCGGCATCATCGACAACGCAGCGGCGATTGCGACTCTCTGCTTTTGACCACCTGATAATCGGAACGGTGAACGGTGACGGAACTCTTCCATATGCACTGCGCTAAGCGCCCAATCGATTCTCTTACGTATCTCATTAGGAGGCACACCCAAGTTCTCAGGTCCAAATGAAACCTCCTCTTCCACATTCATAGAGAAGAGCTGACTCTCTGGTTCCTGAAAGGTGATGCCAACCTTACTTGTGAGCACGTGGACTCCATGCTGCAGTGTGTTCATGCCTTCGACGACGACACTTCCATCCATCTTGCCACTCAGAGACTGTGGGATTATGCCATTGAGTGTCAGGCATAGAGTGCTCTTGCCTGCACCGGTCGGGCCCATGATTGAAAGAAATTCGCCCTTGCGCACACTGAGATTGATGTCTCTCAGCACGGGTTCCTTTGATGTCGGGTACGAATAGGTGAGTCCCTTTATGTCAATTGCCAGTTCTTCGCCATGTTCCCGTGCTTGACCGATGGCCATAGACTTTCGCGGTATGCCGGATGTTTCTCGATTTAAGTGTATGCAACTCGCAAAAGGACTGTCTTGGGAATCGGCACTGAAGACGAAAGCTTAAACTCTTATGTGATACGCCCTATTCTGTTCGTCCGTATCAGGTGAACGAGGTTGAAGTCGCAGATCACGATGTTGAAAGATGCTTCCGTGCTCGTCAAGTATGCGTACAGAGTGGAGAAAGGCGAGAACGTGCTCGTCCTGTCAGATGATGAGCATATGCAGGAAGCACTCGCTCTTGCGTCCGCGGTGCGGGCTGTTGACGGAATCCCTGCGGTCATGAACATATCCTCTTCCGTGCTCGATGGCATGCTGGCTCCAGGCATCCCAGAGGCTCCGAAGCATGTGGCAGCAGCGGTTGAGAATGCTGACGTTACAATGATCAGCACAGTAATCGATTACGCCCACAGGTTCGCACACACAGCTGCTGTCAAGAGAGGGGTGGAACACATGGCGAGAATCGCTTCTGTTGAGGAAGGGCTTGGCTCTTGGGGCCTGACCGAAGACGATATTCGCCAAGTCCATGAGAGAACTCTGAAGCTTAGTAATGCCCTGAAGAACGCGAACAAGATACATGCAACCACGAAATTCGGCACAGACATCACGTTGTCCATCAAGGGTCGCCCTCCGCTGATAGTCACTCCGATCAGAGAGAAAGGAGTCAGCATGGGTCCCCTTCCGCTTTGGGGCGAACTCACCTACGCTGTAATCGAGGACTCTGCTAACGGAAAGATAGTTGTCGACGGCCTGATGAATGTTGTCGCACCTACTGGATTCAAGCAGCCAATCGAGATACTGGTCAAGAACGGAAAAGCCTACGAAATCAAGGGTGGCGAGGAAGCGACCAAACTACGCAACATCATCGAGAAAGGCGATAAGGGTGCAAACGTTGTCGCAGAATTCGCAGTCGGCACAGGCCACAAGGAGATCACTGGAACCCTGCAAGAAAAGGGCAGACTGGGAACAATACACATCGCACTGGGCGACAATTCTCGAGCTTATCCAGGCGGGCAAAACGTGAGCAGTTCACACATCGACTCTCTGATGCGCGGTCCAACCGTCGAGGTTGATGGCAAACTCCTGATAAAGGATGGAAACTGGGTCTTCTGAGCTGCTAACAGCGAAATCGGCGTGGCAAGAGAACAGCCATGATCACGCACGAGCATGGCTACATCTGAGTAGGCGGGTACTTGGGATACGAGAATACATACACCATGGCCAAGTCTTTCTCGCCGTTGTTGAGCGTGCCATGCCTGACCCCCGGAGGAATATAGACCCCCATTCCTTCTTCCACAGGGACATCGCCATCTTCGCACAGAATCAGGCCCTTCCCTGTGAGGATATAGCATAGTTCCTCTTCCCCATGAGTCCGGGCGGCAGTACCTGTTCCTGGTTTGAAGACTGAATATGCGAGCATAGTCTTCCGGGCCCCCACAGATTCGCCGGTGAGAAGCTCTCTCGCCCAACTCCCTCCGCCAAGGTCGAGATGCTTTCCCATTTCGAGTTTGACAGTCCTGACCGAGGCCATTTCGAATCTCTCAAGAGCATCGTGGCGCACTATATAACGCTCCGTGTGTCCCTCGACCGGACCGATCAAGAAGACGCAAAGAAGACGCCAAGGATTTCCATCGAATGATGAAAGTCTTCGCCTCTGAAGTGATGCCGTCGTTCCGATGAACCGGGTGATCCATCCAACTACGGGCTGCGAACGCAGTTGAGTCACTCGAGTTAGTCATTGGGTCGTGTTCGAGCTATGAGCCCCAGTTCCCTATTTGAAGGAAAGCCGGAGCTTTTCGATAGCATTGTCATGGAGAATCAATCGGAGCTGGTGATCGTTGAGTCCAGCCATCTTCACGCGCTGAAGTTCAACTGAGGGGTGATGAAACGGTATGTCGCATCCATACATCACGCGATCCTGTCCGACGACCTCCATCGCCTCTTTGATCTTTGTATGCATTGGCATCCCTGAAGTCTCCAAGACGATGTTTGCGTGCCTCTTTGCGGTGTTGATTGCAGCTCGAATGTATACTCCGTGCCCATGCCCCATATGGAGCATTACGATAGTGACGTCAGGATAGACATCTGCCAGTTCTCCGATACTCCAAGGAAGCGAAAATGGCGGGTGCCCGGAATGTATGGCAACGGGCAACTTCAACTTCCTAGCCTCATCCATAATCGGGTAAACAACCGGGTCATCAGCGACGAAGGCCTGGAATAGCGGGTGGAGTTTCACGCCTTTGCATCCCCACTCCCTGACCGCAGTGCGCAGCTCATTCACCGCTTTCTCTTCGTCGTACGGGTTCAACCAAACGTAGCCAGTTATCTTGTCAGGGTACTTCTTTGCAGCTTCGGCTGAAATGCTGTTGGGCAGGGAAAACACAACGGTATGTACAACGTTGAATTCCTCATTCAAGGCGATCAGCTCATCAAGGGTTATTCCAACGTCTGCCCATCCGCCAAAATATCCTAGATGTGTATGGGCATCAACTATGGGCATACCTTCGAATATCATGCAATAGACCCCGAAACGATTACAGTCTGGATTCTTCGGGGAGAATAGTAAAGATTTTCATTCAGGGCAGCGAGTTTCGAAAGCCTGCGTGCTGGCTGTCAAGGCAAGTGTCCGATACCATCCTTCTCCACAGAAGAGAATAGTGCATCTGACCAGAACGCCAAAGTCGGTGGACTCGCACAAGATTGTTGGTATCTATCAGCTCAATTCTCTCATTGCAACGAGTGGCACTGCTTTCGAGTCGCGCAGAACATGCCATAGTGTTATATACATTCTTTACAGCAGTTGTCAGACCAGTGGTCAGTCAATGACCGCTGAAAATGTCTCACGTAGATCGTTTATGAGAACTGGTGCGAGTGCGGTTGTCGGGGGTGTAATAGGGCTTGCAGCTGGCTACTATGCTGGCACGTTGTCGGTTCCGCCTTCGGCTCCAGGAGTAACGACCACGGTCACCGCTTCAGGGGCGATGACCACTGTACCTGCGACAGGCGCTGGAGTTCTAGGTAGAAAACTGAAATTGGCGGTCGTTACGCCAAGCCGTGCAAACGATCAGAGCTGGGGCCAACAAGGCGTGGAAGGGTTGCGAGCTGTGGCTAACCGTTTTGGCGCAGACTTCTCGTTCAGCGAGGGACTGGGATACGGAGAAGAACCGATACGGGCTACAGAAGACTACATTAGGGATGGCTATGATTTGGTCGTTGAACATGGAGGAGGATACAGAGAATTCTCCAAGGACATCATCAACAAAGGGCAGGCCGGAAACACCAAGATCCTAATACACGGATACGGCGAGGTGCCAGAAGATGCAATCCCCGGCAAGTTGGCGACATATCTCTGGGAGGGCAACCAAGAAGCATATTCCGCCGGGTATCTGGCTGGCCTCTTGACGAAGACGAACACTGCCGGAATTGTGCAGTCGATGGAGACTGATGCCAACTGGCTGAGGATGAGCGGCTGTTTCGCTCAAGGATTCAAAGCAGCTAACCCGAAGTCAAAACTTTCATTCTCAATTGTCGGCTCGTACGAAGACCCAGCCAAAGCCAAAGAGTTCACCTTGGCTCAGATAGGAGTGGGCGCGGACGTCATATTTGGCATGGGCGACGGCACCTCTTTCGGCATAATGGACGCATGCGGAGACAAAGGCGCGTGGTTCATCGACGTAATAGGTGACAAGAGATCGATAGACACGAAAGGGATCCTTCTGACCTCTGTCATATGGGACTTCTCAGGCGCATACCAGGACGCGGTGATCGACGTCTACAACGGCAACTTCGGTACCAGGTTCTTCCACATCACGCCTGCGAATGGCGGGGCCTACCTATTACCTATCAACCCGAAAGTTCCAGCAAACATAGTAACCCAAGTGAGCGCGGTAAGCGCCAAAGTGGCAGCGGGGCAGATCCAGATCAAGTTAGTTGACACTCCGGATCAACTACACGCACTCTTCAAGGAACTGGGCTACGAGTAGACCAGCTCCAACCCCTCCTTTTTTTGCTCCGTCGTTCTCGGACATGGTACGTATGCTACCTGTTAAGTCGAGAGCATGGTGGACAAGACAGCAATGAAATCTGTCACCCTCAGAAGGGCGTTGCGGTCATCAGGCGCACTTCTTCGTCCGGCTCTCTCGACGATCGTCGCTCTCGTGGGAGCTTTTGTGACGGGGGCAATAATCTTGACTAGCACAGGCTTCAACCCGATGCAGGTCTACTATACCATGTTCCAAGAGGCCTGGTACACCGAGTTTGGAATTAGGAAGATCCTCATAGAGACCCTCCCTCTGCTGATTATTGCTTCGGGCCTGTTGGTGTGTTTCAGGGCTGGTCTCTGGAATGTGGGCTGTCAAGGTCAGATGATCATTGGAGGCTTGCTTGGAAATGTCGTGGGATACAGCTTGGGCACAGTCCCCTCCCCCATAATTATCCCCCTCATGCTCATAGCTGGCATGATAGGGGGAATGGCATGGGTCTTACCACCTGCCATCATGAAGGCTCGCTGGGACTTGAACGAAATAGTCACCACTCTCATGCTGAACTTTATCGCAATCGATTTCGAGTTGTACCTTGTCAAAGGCCCTCTGAGAAATGCGAAGATTTCCACGCATCCAATGACAACCCCTATTGTCGCAACAGCTGAGCTGCCAAAGATCCCCGGAACGCAGGTTCACATCGGTCTTATCATCGCGCTTGCGCTTTCTGTCGTAGTCTATCTACTCATGTCTAGGACGACGCTGGGGTATCAGTTTCGTGTTCTGGGCGGGAGCACAAGTGCAGCTAGATACGCTGGTCTGCCAATCTCACGACTTATCGTCCTCTCACTTCTCATAAGTGGAGCCACTGCAGGCTTGGCAGGCGCAGTGGAAGTAGCAGGCGTAATGCGCAACATCGATCCCGAGTGGGTGCCTTCCTATGGTTTGGAGGCTTTTCCCTTGGTATTTCTTGCGAATTTCAACGCTCTGGTTATCATACCGTTTTCGTTCCTCTTCTCAACATTCTTGGTCGGCGGCGATTTGATGCATAGGGCCCTCGGATTGCCCATCTTCTTCATTGACGCTCTGTTGGGACTGATGCTGGTTTTCTTTGGAGCTGCGGAAGCTGTTCGCCAGTTGCAACTGAGATGGAGGGGTAAGAAGGATTGAGCGAGTTTCTAGATCCGATCATCATTATGTTCGTGTCATTCTTTCTTGGAAGTATGCTAAGGAGCGCCACGCCAATCCTATTTACTGCTCTCGGAGAGGCCTATGGCGAAAGCGCAGGCGTACTAAACATAGGAGCGGAGGGTATGATGCTTACGGCTGCCTTCACTGCATTTGTTGCGGCAGCTTCCGCGAACTCGCTCCTGGTAGGGGTGATAGCTGGGGTGGGTACTGGAATTGTGTTCGGTCTCTTATTCGCGGTCTTGGTTGTCACACTTCGAGCAGACCAGATTGTCATCGGAGTTGGCTTCGATATCGCCGCGGCCGGATTGACGAGCCTCGGGTTGCGGGTAATTTACGGGACAGCTCAGTTGCCGGTGCTGCCTTCCAGAGAAGTCGTAGATATCGCTCCGCTCTCATCGATCCCAGTAATCGGGAAAGCGTTCTTCAGTCAGGACGCAATGGTGTACCTGGCCATACTGCTTGTGCCAGTGTTCTATTACGTTCTCTACCGTACGCGGTTTGGTCTTAAGCTACGAACGCTTGGCGAGAGCCCGATGGTTGCCGACACGGCGGGTGTGAATGTCTTCTTGATGCGCTACATCATTCTAATGCTTGTTGGGGCAATGGCAGGTCTTGCTGGCACATACCTTTCGATCTACCAGGTCGGGTTCTTCCGCGACGATATGACCCAAGGAAGAGGATTCATCGCCATCGGGGTTACGATGTTCGCCCGGTGGAACCCTGTTGGTGTATTTCTTGCGTCCCTGTTGTATGGTGGGGCCGAGTCGTTGGCTGGGGGTGTCCAAGCATTGGGATTTCTGCGGACGATACCGAATGAAGTTGTCCTGATCCTACCATACATCTTCACGATCGGCGGGCTTGTTGCGCTCGCAAGACGCGCACGCCTGCCGCCCGCTCTCGCAAAACCTTACCGGAGAGAGCTATGATGTCGGATGCGCCAGGATGCGCTGTGCGCACAGTGGGAATAACAAAGCGGTTTGCAGGCGTCGTCGCCAATAAGTCGATCGATTTTGATGTGATGACCGGTGAAATCCACGGCCTCCTCGGCGAGAACGGTGCAGGAAAAACCACGCTATCGAGCATCGTGTCCGGGTACTATCAGCCAGATGAAGGAGAGATCTATGTCCGCGGCAAGCTTGTGAGAATAAACTCGCCTAAGGACGCTCTAAAACTAGGAATAGGAATGGTATACCAGCACTTTTCACTTGTACCAAGATTCAAGGTAGTGGAGAACGTCCTGCTCGGTCTAGATGTCGCGGGACAGAAAACGAAGGATCTGAGAACTCTGGCGAACGCGATCACCCAGCGCTCTGCGGAACTGGGCTTCAGCATTGATCCCTGGGCTGAGGTTTCGGAACTCTCGATAGGCGAACGACAACGTGTTGAGATACTAAAGGTCCTCTTCCGAGGTGCCAGCATAATCATACTTGATGAACCAACATCTGTCTTGGCTCCAGTAGAAGTAGAAGGTCTATTTCGTACGATCAAATCCCTTGCAAGTCAAGGCAGAAGTGTAGTCTTCATAACGCACAAACTAGTCGAGGCGCTCGAATTCTGTGACAGGATGACTGTTCTCAGATCAGGCACAAAAGTAGGCACACTGAGTAAGAGCGAACTCCAATCAACAAGAGAAATAGTCCAGATGATGTTTGGTGCCGAAATCGAACCGACAGCAACAAGGGCCATCACGCGAGTGGGAGACGAGGTTCTACGCGCCGAGGGCATTGTCGTAGAGAATGACCTTGGCCAAGAAGTCGTCAGAGACGTCAGTCTGACACTGCATGGAGGTGAGGTTTTGGGCTTGGCAGGAGTGGAAGGAAACGGCCAGAAGGAACTCGCTGAAGCACTCGCCGCCATAAGGCCGCTGAAAGCTGGGAGAATTCTGATTGGCGGCAAGAGCATATCTGGCAGCAATCCTGCAGAGCAATATGATCTCGGAGTAGCTTACATAACCGACGACCGAGTCGGGGAGGGACTGGTCCGGGATCTAAGCGTCTCTGAGAACTTGGTGCTCAAGAGCTTCAGAAGACGACCGTATCGCAAGGGCTTCGTAATAGACTGGAGAACTGTTGAGAAGGAGACGGATAAGCTAATAGAGGAATATGGCATAGTCGCCCTAGGTCCCAAGTCTATCGTGCGCACTCTTTCAGGAGGAAACCTCCAAAAACTCCTCGTCGCCCGCGAACTGTCGAGCAAACCCATAGTTCTCATCGCAAACCAACCCACACACGGCCTCGATGCTCGAACAACACAATATATTCACCAGAAACTCATTGAGCAAGCCTCTCAAGGAAGAGCTGTGATTCTCATTTCGAACGACCTAGACGAAGTTTTCAGCCTGAGCGACAGAATCGCAGTAATATACCGGGGAGAGATCATCGGGCTACTTCCAAGAGAACAGGCGACAAGGGAACAAGTCGCTCACCTGATGGTCGGATTGCGGGAAACCAGCGGCGGTGCACAGACAGCGACGGAAACAAGCTGAGATGTCGACCAGCGGAACCAAAGACGGCGCAGTTACGAGCAATACGTAGTGGGTCGTATAGGCGGGGCCTGTCCTTGAAGGCAGTGGGCCTGCCGATTCGCAGCGGATGCGTGGCTCTTGAGTACGCCTCGTCTCGTCGCCGCGTTCAGAATCCTGTTGGATTTTCAAACTATGAAATCTAGCAAATGTCCAGACACCTGAGTTTCTGGGAAGTTGGAATGCCCTGCTCATCCCGCAGTCATTTCGATCTGAAACGAGGTCAAACAAGAAAGAACACCACAGCGTCTAGCTCACGCGCCATGTCTTCGTGAGCGCTGCGTTGCATGACACGTTTGGCATGCATAATGATGTCAAAATTCGGCTTCAAATGAAGGTGCCTACGAGATTTGCGATTCCATGCAGAGAAAAGCTAGTGATGCAACACAACATTCGTGAAGAAAGCCAAATAAGCGATTGGGGTGTGATGCACTAAGGGCGTGGAGTGCGTTGGAGTCCATGAAAGCTGCGGTGTTCAGAGGGGTGAACAATCTCGCCGTAGAAGACAGAGCAGTTCCACGAATCGAAAGAGCAGACGATGTCATCTTGGAGATACACGGATGCGGGATATGCGGCACAGATCCAAAGATCATAGCGGGCGAACATCCCGTGAAAAGGGGCATTGTTCTAGGCCACGAGTATTCAGGGACGGTCGCCAAAGTTGGCGACAAAGTCAAGAACGTGAAGGTGGGCGACCGTGTAGCCGTCGACGTTGATGTGAAATGCGGAACCTGTTACTACTGCCGCACGGGTCGGGACAATCTTTGCCAGAATATCATCACGCTAGGAGAACACGAAGATGGCGGCTACGCACAGTACAACAGGTCGCCCGCGGGTTCAGTATACAGAATACCCAACGAGATGTCGCTAGATGCAGCCATACTCGCTGGACCCATATCGTGTGTCGTGAACGCGATTCAGAGAGCTGGCATCCGCCCTGGCCAGTCTGTGGGAATAGTAGGAGCGGGCCCCATGGGCCTGCACTACCTGCAGTTGCTGAAGAACAGCCAAGCCGGTACCCTAATCGTCTACGAGACCAAGGACCAGAGAATTGAGAATGCGCGCAAGTTTGGGGCCGGCAAGATCATCAACCCCACCAGAGAAGACGTGGTTAAGGCTAGCAAGGACATGACCGAGGGTCGAGGCATGGATGTCGTCATAGAAGCCGCGGGCACGCCAGCAGCTACCAAGCTTGCGCTATCCGTCGTGGGACGTGGGGGCAGGATAGTCCAGTTCGGGATCAACCCACAAGGAGCGGAGGTTCCAATCCAACCGTTCGACTTCACATTTCGCCAGATTGAATACGTCGGCAGCTTCATCTCGAACTACAGTTTCGCTGCTGCATTGGACCTCTTGAGCGCAGGTAGATTTGAGGTTGACAAGTTCATCACACACAAGCTGAAAGTCTCCGACATTCACAAAGGAATGGACCTGATGCGCAAAGGTGATTGTATCAAGGTCATGATCGTTCCGGACTAAACATCTTCTCGGGATCTTCATCCGGAGATTCGGACATCTGAGGTGGGCATATATGGTGATGGCAGGGCTTCAGGGCTTCGAATACGCAGAACCAACAACGTTGGAGGAAGCGATCGATACCCTCGCGAACAGTGAAGGCGCTCGAATTCTTGCTGGCGGAACCGACCTAGTCTTGGGAATGAGAGAGCGGAAGTTCGAGCCGCGTATTGTGGTCAACATAAAGAGGATTCCCGGCCTCGATCGAGTACAGATCGGTGAGCACGGGGACCTGAGGATCGGTGCTCTTGCCACGATCAACGCCATAGACAGTTCCGAGCGTGTCAGGACCGCCTTTCCGATACTCGCCACGGCTGCGCACAGCCTGGGTTCTTATCAGATACGAAACCGTGCCACAGTTGGCGGTAATCTCTGCAACGCTTCACCGGCCGCTGATACCGCACCGCCTCTTGTAGCTCTCGGGGCAGTAGTGAAGATCGCTGGCCCGAGAGAGGATAGAATTGTCAAGCTCGAGGACTTCTTTGTGGGACCCGGAAAGACAGTTCTCTCGAAAAGTGAGATTCTGGTGGAAATCGTTGTTCCCGGTACACCAGAAGGATCCTATGGCGCATACTTGAAACACGGGCCGAGAAACGCCATGGACATTGCGACAGTCAACGCAGCATTGATGTGTACTTTGTCAGGACACAGATGCGGGGACGCGAGAATAGTGCTCGGATCCGTCGCCCCGACCCCGATGAGAGCACGAAAAGCAGAGGAGGCAATACGTGGGAAGCCCGTTGACGAAGATACCGTGAGGAAGGCGGCGGAACTCGCCTCTGAAGAGTGTTCGCCGATTTCCGATGTGAGGGCATCAGCCGAATACAGGAGGGCAATGGTGAAGGCAGTCGTAAGAAGACTCTTTCGGAATGCGCTGCAATCGAAATCTGCAAAGAGAGAGGCGTGAGGCTGTATGAAGCGTGTCGTGAGATTCCGAGTTAACGGCGAGCAGAAAACGGCACATGTGGAAGTGACGAAGACGCTGCTGGACGTGCTCAGAGAGGACATGTTTCTTACTGGCACAAAACGCGGCTGCGATAGCGGCGAATGCGGTGCCTGCACAGTTCTACTGAACGGACAAGCGGTGCACTCTTGTCTCGTATTGGCTGCTGAATTGGACGGGAAAGATGTGCTGACGATTGAGGCCCTGTCAAAGGACCGGAGGGAACTTCATCCCCTCCAGAAAGCGTTCATCGAGAAAGGTGCTGTTCAATGTGGTTTCTGCACGCCGGGACTGATAATGACGGCGAAAGCACTCCTGGACGAGAATCCGAATCCGACCGAAGAAGAAGTCCGGTACGGCGTATCCGGCAACTTGTGTCGCTGTACAGGATATAGCAAGATAGTCGAAGCCATCCTCACCGCCGGCGAGGAAATTCGGAGGTGCAACAAATGACTGTCACGCTTGAAATCAAGAAATACACGGCAGTCGGCAAGTCCATTCAGAGAGTAGATGCACTCGAGAAAGTCACAGGACGCGCCATCTACGGAGACGACATACGATTTCCCGACCTGCTATACGGGAAAGTGCTTCGCAGTCCATACGCTCATGCGAGGATCAAGAGCATAGATACCTCTGAAGCTGAGAGAGTTCCCGGCGTGAAGGCTGTCGTAACAGGCAAAGACGCACCATTCAGAGGCGGAGAGGCCATCAGGGATCAACCCTTCCTAGCAGTTGGCAAGGTCCGCTTTGCGGGCGAAGCAGTGGCTGCAGTCGCCGCCGAGACCGAAAAGATAGCGGAACATGCCACGGGGCTCATCAGGGTCGAGTACGAACAGCTCCCTACGCTCTTTGACGTGTTAGAAGCCATGAAACCCGAAGCCCCACGCATACATGAAGAGCTACACACCTACGCCCACATGCCTATAGTCAACCCTATTCCAAACACAAACATCTGCGCGAAATTCGAATTCAATCAGGGCGACATAGAGAAAGGCTTCAAGCAGGCCGACCACGTTTTCGAGGAGACCTTCACATTTCCTACAGGACATCACTGCCAGATCGAACCTTTCATGGCGATAGCACAGGCCGACATCTCAGGGAGAATAACGATCTGGGTTCCAAATGATGCGCCTCACCGCTTGAGAAAGGATTTGGCGGATGCAATGGGCGTCCCGTTCGAGCGATTGAGAGTGATATCGCCACCGTACATGGGCGGCGGGTTTGGCGGAAAAGGCGGCCTCAAGGTCGAGATGGTGTGCATAGCGCTCGCCATGCACACGGACTACCGACCGGTCAAGATCGTTCTCACAAGAGAAGAAACCTTCACCTCGTCCCTCATGAAACACCAAGCGGTAGTCACAGTCAAGACCGGAGTCAAGAAAGACGGAACAATAATAGCATCACAGTCGAAGCTTATCTACAACACGGGCGCGTACGCCGAAAAAGGCCCGACCGTCACACTGCACGGATGCGAGTCAGGGGTCGGCCCATACAGGATTCCCAATGTGAAAGTCGAGGGATTCACAGTGTACACCAACAGGCCCGTGGCGGGAGCACTCAGAGGCTACGGGCTCCCTCAGTCCAGCTTTGCTCACGAGTCTTTGATGGACATGATCGCCGCGAAGATGGGATGGGATCCGGTCGAGTTCAGGCTCAAGAACGCGCTGGAGGAGGGATCGATCAATCCTACGAGAGGCGATGTCCTTACGAGCGTTGGCCTTAAGGAGTGCATCCTCAAGGCCGCCAAAGCGATCGAGTGGGGCAAGCCCAGGCCTCCGAACAGGGGCGTGGGGATAGCTTGCGAATACAAAGCAACAAAGACTCCCTCTGGGTCTGCCGCTTTCATCAAGGTGGAAAACGACGGAGGCGTCTCCGTAATCACGAGCGCCGTGGAAGTTGGACAGGGAATCAAGACGATCTTGACACAGATCGCGTCAGAGGAACTCGGTGTCCCGGTCGAGCGGATAACCGTCACTTCACCGGATACGGACTATACACCCTTCGACGCCTCGACAACGGCAAGCCGGGCAACATTCCACATGGGCAACGCCGTCAGACTCGCTACAAAGGATGCAAAGGAGCAGATCTTTGCGCTTGCAGCGCCTATGCTTGGTGTCAGTCCAGAAGAACTAGAGGCAGTCAACGGGGATGTCCGCGTCAAGGGCGGCAGCAAGAAAATGACGATCGCTGAGGTGATAAGAGGCAAGTACAGAGCTGGACACACTATTTTAGGTAGAGGATCCTACTATCCCGAAATCCAAGGGACCATGTTCTCCGCCCGTAGCATCTTCTACATGTACGGTGCCCAAGCGGTCGACCTTGAAGTCGATCCAGAAACCGGTAAGATCAGAGTCATCAAGATCGCCGCTGCGCACGATGTTGGGAAAGCCATCAACCCGAAGGCGTGTGAAGGACAGATCGAAGGAGGAGTCGTCCAAGGAATGGGTACGGCAGTATTCGAGGAAGTGAAGTTCGACACCAGCGGAAATATGCTCAACCCAAACTTCAGAGACTACAGGATTCCGACAGCATCGGATGCTCCTGAAATCGTGCCGATAATTGTTGAGGCCACACACGATGAAGGGCCTTTCGGGGCAAAAGGCATCGGCGAGATGACTCTTGTCTCAACACCCACTGCGATAGCCAACGCAGTCTACAACGCCACGGGGATTAGGATAAAGGAGCTTCCAGTCACTCAAGAGAAGCTCTTCAACTCGTTGAAGGATAGAAACGCCTGAATCAACTGGTGAACGTTTGTGGAGTTTGGTGTTCGTCTTCCTAACTCAGGTCCTCTGGCGAGTCCGGAAGCAATAGTCAGTTCAGCCGTAGAGGCTGAGCGCCTTGGATTTGATTCCGTTTGGGTCCATGACCACATAACCTGGGGAACTGAACAACATCGCGGCCACCTCTCATCAGGGTCAGCCGAGGCGCTTACCCAAGCACAGCTTCCTAACTTCTACGAATCACTCATGACATTAGGCGTCCTTGCTGGAGCAACAAAGAAGGTGAAACTCGGCGTCGCCGTCATTGTGCTGCCGCTGAGGAACCCTGTGGTCCTAGCGAAACAGATCGCCGCCCTCGACGTTCTTTCGGGTGGTAGGTTTCTCTTAGGAATCGCGCCGGGAGCACCCAGAATCACGGAGCCAGAATTTGCAGCTGTCGGGGTTGACTATCACAACCGAGGCAAGATAACTGATGACTACCTCAAGGCCATGCAGGCCATCTGGACTCAACCGCTCGCTACATACGATGGCAAGTACATTTCCTTCAAACAGACACAGATGTTTCCGAAGCCTCTCCAGAGGCCATGGCCCCCCATCCTGATAGGCGGCGGTGAGAGAGGTCTCAGTCCCCGAGCAATGAAACGAGTGCTAGAACTCGGGAACGGATGGATACCTGCCTATTTGACCGAAAGCGAACTCACACAGGGCATCGCAGAACTTCGCCAAGGCGCAACGAAAGCCGGAAGAGGAAGCGAGAAGTTCATTGTGGGCCTCGAGATGTTCGTCGGAATGGGGCCGTCAGACAACGAGGCGGTAGCCGCTCATTCGGCGAGTCTGACAAAGAATTTCGTCTCAACCGAAGAAGGTGTGAAGAGAGGTCTCATCGGCACAACGAGAACCATTGTCGACAAGGTGGAGCGGTACGAGAAGACCGGACTCGACTTCTTCGAATTCAAGTTCATCTACTCCACGATCAAGGAATTCCATACGAGAATGGAGATCTTCGCGAAAGACGTGATTCCTTCTTTCAGGTGAAGTGCAGATCCCTGACGTAACCCAAGATCCGTCTGGGTCACTCGTTGCCATCAGGAATACTCTACTAGTAGTAGGTCTGCGACAAGAAACGAACTGAGGCTCTAGGCGAGACCTAGAGACTTCAGTTTCTCCTGGGTTGGTACGCCTTGCTCATCCCATCCACGCATCTTGTAGTAGCTGTCGAGCATCCTATTCACGTCGAATGTCTGGCCCTTTGAGTTACCGTCGGGCATTGGTTCCAGGAATCGATCTGGGACATTGTCATCTAGGCGAGTATATCCTTCTCTGATGTTGTAGAGCCTCTCAAGGTTCACTATCCGTTCACCGACTCTTACCATTTCTGCGTAGCTTCGCTTCATCCCAGTTGCCTCATACATCAGTCTCTCAATCACTTTGGAGCTGAACCCGAAATCTAGGCAGAAGTCACAGAACACGGCCGAGTCGATTGGTGCTGCCGTCGAATCTTGGAAGTCGACTACCCACTTCGCCTTGTTCGGATCCTCGGCGAATCTGTCGACCTGCTGGGGCATCCCGAAGAGTTCGACTGCGATGGTCCATCCGTCGTTGTGGTCTGCGCCGCGAGATGCTGTCGCGTAGTTCAAGCCTATGCCTTTGGCGCCTCTTGGATCATAGCCGGGCATCTCGAGGCCTTTGACGTGCATAGCGTACTTCCTGGCATTGCTGCCCAGCTTCTCCGAAGCGATCCTGACACCATCCGCTAGGATATTTCCTAGACCTTCCCTGTGCGCCATCTTTTCCATGAGCCAAATGAGCGCTTCTTCGCTTCCAAACTTTAGTTTCATTCCGCCTGTTTGCTTGTCAGTTATGATTCCTCGCTCGTAGCATTCCATCGCGAAAGAAGCGACCACGCCTGCTGAGATCGCGTCCATACCATACCTGTCACAGAGTAGATTTGCGTGTGCGATCGCTTCGAATGATGATATCCCGCAGTTGGACCCAAGGGCGAATATGTTCTCGTGTTCAGGTCTGTCTGTCCTGACACCACCATGCTTTCCTTCCTTGATGTCGATCCACTTTGAGCAGAGGACCCTACATCCCCAGCAATGGACAAAACCCTTGACAGGGTAGTGGCTGTTGATGTAGTCGGAGTCGATGCTCTTTCCGCCCTCAAAGTAGCCGGTCTGGAAGTTCCTTGTAGGCATCAGACCCATCTCATTCACGACAGAGACGGATCCAGTCGTTCCAGCCTGATTGAAGAGCTTCACCACTTCGTTACTGTCAACGATCTTTCCTATCCAGTCGAGCGTGCCTTTCCAAGTGTCCTTGTCCACATGCGTCTCAACTCGCCCTGACCCTGACACGGTGAATGCTTTGAGGTTCTTGGAACCCATTACTGCTCCTGGGCCGCATCGTGCCCCGGCTGCGTGTTGATCACTCATTATTGAAGCGAATCGGACCAACTTCTCGCCTGCAGGGCCTATAGAAGCAACTCTTGCCTTCGCGCCAACTTCCTTTCGGACGAGTTCCTCGGTCTCATGCGTCGTCTTGCCCCATATGTGTCTGGCGTCCTTCAGCTCGAGTCTGCCGTCTTCAAGGTGAGCGTAGACTCTCTTTCTTGATGCGCCTTCGAATATTACGCCATCATATCCGGCGAACTTGATGTTCGGGCCGAAATGCCCTCCGCAGTAGCTGACTGAGATTGTGCGTGTGAGCGGGGACTTCATACCAACAGTATACTTCCCGGTCAGTGGAATACCTGTGCCTGCAAGCGGGCCTGTCATGAAGATCAGTTTGTTCTCAGGTCCAAGCGGATCGACCCTGGCTGCAAGTTCGTCATATAGAATCTTCGCAATGAAGCCTCTTCCACCGATCCATTTCTCCGCGAAGTCATTCTCGATCTTCGTTTCAGAAGTCTTCCCACGACTTAGGTCAACACGTAGAATCTTGCCAACATATCCCTTGTAGTCAACCAAAGCCTAATCAGCCCGACTGTCTTTCGGTAGCTAAGGCAGCAGAAGTCTTAATGCTTTTTGCAGCTAGCCTGATCGATAAAGATTGGCGAGGAGAGAGACCCGCGAACATTGAGAGTAACTAGTAGTAATTAGCGCTTGATGTGTCTCAAAGCAAGGTCGAAACCATTAAGCACAATACGCGTGCAAGCACCGATATCTGTGGGAGGAAGATCCAAGCCTTGGAGTTCGGAGGATACTCAGGTAACATTCTGAGAATCGACCTTTCCACGCAAACTTCTCGTCATGAGCCGCTGAAGAGATATGATGTGGAGAGATTCGTCGGAGGAAGAGGACTTGGATGCTACTACCTCTTCAAGGAAGTTGGCCATGGAGTCGAACCACTCAGCCCAGCCAACAAGCTCTTCCTCACCAGCGGACCTCTAACGGGCACGTTCGTTCCCACCTCAACAAGATTCGTCGTCACAACCAAGTCTCCACTTACAGCAATCTACTGTTTCTCGGTTTCCAGCGGCGAATTCGGGCCTGCGATGAAGCGGGCAGGACATGACATGATCATCTTGGAGGGGAGAGCTGCAAAGCCGACTTACCTCATGATCGACGATAACAGAGTCATCTTCCGAGAGGCGAAGTCTCTGTGGGGCCTGCCCACATTTGAGACAGCGAGAATGCTCCGCGAATCCCACGGTTACGCCTACAGCACGATCCAGATAGGGCCGGCCGGGGAACGACTGGTGAACCTTGCCGCGATTATAACAGACGATCGAAGAGCTGCTGCGAGGGGTGGCGTCGGTGCGGTCATGGGTTCAAAGAACCTGAAGGCCATCATGATCAAGGGCAGCGGAGACATCTCAATAGCAGATCGCGCCACATATGACAAAGTCCTACGCGAAGCATTCTCAGCAATCGCTGCTCAACGTGGCCCATGGAAGGACTTCCCATCAACCGGAACGCAATCCGGAGCCATCAAGAACCAAGGCTGGGGAATCCTTCCAACCAACAACTGGCGTGATAGTGTCTTCGAGCATGCAGCGGAGATTAGCTACCCGAAACTGCGAGAGAAACTTGTGCTCAAGGACAAAGGTTGTCCACGTTGCCCAGTCTGCTGCACGAAGCTGACCCTAGTCCAAGAAGGTCCCTATGCTGGCGCCAGCACGGACGGTCCCGAGTATGAGACCATCTACGCATTCGGCAGCGCATGTGGCGTAGGCAAACCCGAACCTATTGTCGCAGCCGACATGATGTGCGATGACTTCGGCTTGGACACAATGTCGACCGGGTTGTCAATTGCTTGGGCTATGGAAAACTTCGAACGAGGCATCTTCACCACAACAGACACTGATGGACTTGATCTCCGATTCGGTAACGATGAGGCAATGGTCCAAGCAATCCGAAGAATCGCGTACAAAGAAGGCAAACTGGGCACCCTTCTCGCAAAAGGCGTGAGACAAGCTGCCAACGAGGTCGGGCAAGGCTCAGAAAAATATGCCATGCACGTGAAGGGTCTGGAGATCGGTGGATACGATCCGCGTGGGTCAAAGGGACAAGCTCTTGTCCTTGCCTGCGGCCCACGAGGTGGATGCCACCACGCATATGGAGTCGCAGCCTTGGCCGAAATGCCTTCCGGGACAGGTCTCCAGATCACAGGAAAAGGAAGTTTAGTGCGAGACCTAGCGCGTGGCAGAATCCTCTTCGATTCAGCCCCGATTTGCGCGTTTGTCGGAATGCGCATAGTGCCCCCGATGCTCCGCCAGCTTGTCGAAGCTGCACTCGGCATCGATATGCCAGTCAACAAATGGCTTGAAGTCGCCGATAGAATCGCAACGCTGGAGAGGGCCTATAATGCGAGGGAAGGACTGAGACGCGAACATGACACACTGCCAGCAAGACTGCTCGAAGAGCCAATCAGATCTGGCCCGAACAAGGAACAAGTTGTTTCAAGAAAAGAACTGGAACTGATGAAGGACGACTTCTACCAGTCGATGGGCTGGGAAATCAAGAACGGGCTTCCGAGCGCGGAGAGGCTACGCTCACTCCAGCTCGAAGATGTGGCTGAAGACCTGCAGAAAGCCGGAGAACTGTAGGTTCGTCACTCCTCCAATTTTGCATAGTGAACCTGTGGATCCAGAGGCTGAAGAGCAACCCTATTTTTCTCTCATCAGCTTCATGAGGTGCTCATCTCGTTTGCTGATGATCTCCGGAAGAGAACGTTTGCTCCAGTCATAGAACCCCCTGCCAGATTTAGCTCCTGTTTCGCCCCGCGCGACTTTCTCCTTCAGCAATGCGGGAGGCTCCTTCGACGCATCCAGATCCTTGAACAGATTACTGGAGACGGCCAGTGCCAAGTCGAGCCCTGACAGGTCAGCAAGCTCGAGTACGCCGAGTATCGGAAGTCGGGTCCCTAGCGCTTCTTGTATGACTGTGTCGATATCTTGAGCACTCGCGACGCCTTTTTCCACTAACGAGATGGCTTCTCGAAGCATCGTGTAGAGGATCCTGATCCCAACTTGACCTGGGACATCTTTGGAAACGACCACCGGTCTCTTGCCTACCTTGGCGAGAATTTCCTTTGTCGCTCGGACGGTTTGGTCCGATGTTCTTTCGCCCCGTATGACCTCAACAGCCCTCATCAGGAGGGGCGGGTTCCAGAAATGAGTCCCAACCACTCTCTCCGGCGTCCTTGTGAAAGACGCGATCTGAGTTATTGGGAGACCAGATGTGTTGCTTGCGAGTATTGCATTTGGTGGCGTGAACTTGTCCAAGTCTGAGAAAACCTCACGCTTGGCGTCCAGCTTCTCGACAACAGCTTCAATGACCAGGTTCGCATTCGCGGCCGCCTCCTTCACGTCTACAGTGGTCTTGAGCCTGCGCAGGGCTTCGTCGCATTGATTCTGGGTCATCACGCCGCCCTTGATACAGCGATTGAACTCTTTCTCGATCTGTGCTCGAGCATTCAACAGGAACTCTTGTTTGACATCCATCAGCATAACGCTGTATCCATAGCGAGCGAAAACCGCCCCGATTCCGTGACCCATAAGGCCCGCACCTATGATTGACACGGTGCCCACATCTTCAGTATTCATCTTGGATCAGCGTCCCCCTGTGGAGATGCAGGTAGCAATAAGCGTTGGCAGACACTGCGGGCTCGACTTGTTCGCCAGCGTCTCTGGCCATCCCACCTTGTACACAGTCACAAGGCGGACTTGTCTGAAAGCGGACAAGACTGAGCAATCCCCGAGCATCTTCGAGTTTGACAATCGTCGAGGAGAACCAACGGAGCATGGAGCTGAAGAAGGCGCCTTCTCATTCCTTGAGTGCTTTCTCGGTCTTTTCCATCACTGTGGTCATCTTTTCTCGTAGGCTTCTCAAGTCGACGGCGTCAAACCAGTCTTCCTTCACGATCTCGGGTTTCGGCGTCACTACAACTCTTCGTCAACCTTACCTGGGCATGCATTCTGAGTACGTCTACAAACAAGATTAGGAGGCTCGAACGAATCACGCAACGAAGCCTACAAACCGCATGAGTCAGCCAACCCACATCAAAACGAGAAACACAAGAGAAGAGAATCTTCATTGATGCGAGCATCGTAAATTGAACCGTCGTGAACGAGTGGTTTCGTGTGTGCGCGTATGTAACGTGCGTTGGTTTTCTCTTGTCGTCTAGCTAGGTTTTCTTCTCACCTCTCCTTTAACCTATGCTCCTTTTGATGGGGGTAACAGCACGCCGCGCTCCGCCTTTTCCGTAGTCGCGTATTAGCGCTCAGTGGCGCATTCTGACGTTTGAGTGGAGGCGGGCTTCCACATTCACACCAAAGAACTCTGATGGTTCACGCACACACCAGTGGTTCAGCGTGCTGTTCGATCCCCATT
>Ga0315280_10002646_pt1 | contig 28727 bp, 33 predicted proteins | sample YL17G06_40_MG_FD_203697 | JGI IMG/M metagenome (GOLD analysis project Ga0315280, IMG submission 203697) | Sediment microbial communities from Yellowstone Lake, YNP, Wyoming, USA - YL17G06_40 | ecosystem: Environmental > Aquatic > Freshwater > Lake > Sediment | place: USA: Wyoming | collected... | reverse complement strand
TTTAAAAAAAATACTATCGAAGTAAATTTATCTCGACTTCAGAAAGTAGGGTTGATAGAAAAAAGAGCTGAGGAAAAAGTCTATTGTCTTACTTCTAAGGGAGAGGAGTTCGTGACTTATATTAAAAATAGATACTCTATTTTAGAGAAGCCTTGGGATGGTAAAGTGAGATTAGTTGTTTTCGATATTCCAGAAAGCGAAAAATGGTTAAGAGAATGGCTACGGCGAGAACTTCTTTTGATGCAATTTAAATCCCTTCAGAGGAGTGTCTATGTAGGCAAATATCCAATCCCCGACGATCTTTATCAGGAGATAATCAAAAATAAAATTCTTGAGAATGTTTATATTTTTACAATTGAAGAAGCTGATAAAAAAGAGCAATTGCTTAATTTTTTAGAAGATTAACTGACAATTTATAACGATCGCAGGATTTTGTCAGAATTTATTAATTTTGGAAATCAGTTAAGAAAAAACTATTACCAAAGGAATTAAAAAATAAGTAAATTATTAAAACTTCTAAAGGGATGAAATACGAAATTTTAGAGCACAAAGCCGATTTAAAAATTAGGGCCTTTGGAAAAACAAAAGAAGAGCTTTTTTTGAATGCGATGCTCGGGATGTTTGGAGGAGCAAGGTATGAAACTGATGCTAAAAGTAAAAAGTTAAAAGTGAAAATTAAAATAAAATCAGTTGATCTATTTTCTTTATTAGTTGATTTTTTGAGCGAGATTTTGTATTTGGTTGAGACAAAAAAATTGGTTTTTGAAAAAGTTAAATTTCGAAAATTCACTGATAATGAAATCGAAGCTATTTTAATCGGAAAAAAATTAAACAGAATGGGAGTTCACATAAAAGGAGTGACCTATCATGATTTGGATATTCGTCAGAGAAAAGAAGGAACCTGGGAAGCAACAATTCTTTTTGATATTTGAAATTACACTACCGTTTTGTTATAAATTTATAATATGCTATATTTGGGCGCCGATCACGGCGGTTTCATTTTCAAAGAAAAAATTAAAAATTTTTTAAATGAACTCAAAATAGAATATCAAGACTTGGGTAATTTAAAATTTGATCCCAATGATGATTTCCCAGATTTTGCGATAGCGGTAGCTAAAAAAGTTGTTGAAACAGGAGAAAAAGGAATGCTTATTTGTACTAACGGTTTAGGGATGTGTATGGCGGCGAACAAAGTCAAAGGAATTAGGGCGGTTAATGTCACGACCAAAAAAGTTGCTGAGCAGGCTCGAGAGCATCTTGATTCTAATATTTTGTGTATCGGAGCCCATGTTGTTTCCTTTAAAAATGTTAAAAAAATTATTAAAACCTGGTTAGGAACAGATTTTTTTAAAAAAGATAAGTACATTAGAAGACTAGAAAAACTGAGACAAATAGAAAACGATTAGAGTTCCCGGACACAACAAAACAGAATGGACAAAATTTTAAGCGCTAAAAAGCGCTTTTTATTTTTCTGAAATTTTGTTAAAATGAAATAATGATTTCAAAACAAAATTTTAAAAAGATCACTGGTTATCTATGGGAGGTTCCAAAATCTTTTCGGCCAGATATGAGAGTTCCAGCTCGGGCTTATGTCTCGGAAAAAATGTTGGAGGAAAGTTTTAAAGATAAATCGTTGGAGCAATTAGTAAATATTGCTACTCTCCCCGGAATCCAAAAATATGCCCTAGCAATGCCGGATATGCACGAGGGTTATGGTTTCTGCATTGGAGGAGTAGCAGCAATGTCTTTCGAGAATGGCGTTATCTCCCCTGGTGGAGTTGGCTATGACATTAATTGCGGAATGAAATTGTTAAAATCGGAATGTTCTGAAAAAGAGGTTAAGCCCTATTTAGAAAAATTAGCCACCGAAATTCAAAAAGAAGTCCCTTCAGGATTAGGGAGAGGAAGACAAATTAAATTGAGTATCGAACAAATAGATAAAATTTTGGAAGGAGGAGCGAAAAGGGTTGTAGAACAAGGTTACGGAGAGAAAGAAGATTTAGATAATTGCGAGTCCAATGGTTGCCTTTCTCAGGCCGAAGCAACAACTGTTTCTTATCAAGCCAAAAATCGCGGCCGAGATCAAGTTGGAACATTGGGAAGCGGAAATCATTTTTTAGAAATTCAAAAGGTGGCAGAAATTTTTGATCAAAAAACAGCTGAGGTTTTTGGATTATTTAGAGATCAGGTAGTGATTATGATTCACACTGGCTCAAGAGGGTTAGGGCACCAAATTGCCACCGATTACATTCGTGTTATGATGCAAGCAATGTCAAAATATGGAATAAGATTGCCTGATAGGGAATTGGCTGCTTGCCCAATTAATTCTCCCGAAGGGGAAAAATATTTTGCCGCCATGGCTTGCGGAGCAAATTATGCTTGGGCTAATCGGCAAATGATTGCCCATTTTGTTAAAAAGGCCTGGAAAAATGTTTTAGGCGGGAGGACTTCTTTGACAGTTCTTTATGATGTTGCTCACAATATCGCCAAAATTGAGGAGCACGAAATCGATGGTCAAAAAAGAAAATTAATAGTTCACCGTAAAGGAGCGACCAGGGCTTTTTCGCCAGGTAGTTTAGAAATCTCAGAAAAATATCGGGAAGCTGGTCAGCCAGTTTTGATCCCAGGATCAATGGGTACTGCTTCTTATGTTCTCGTTGGTATTAAAGAAGGAGAGCAAGCCTTTTTTTCAACTTGTCATGGTGCCGGCAGAACGATGTCTCGTCATGAGGCAATGAGAAGAGTTTCGGGTGGAGAGGTGGTAAGAAATTTAGAATCAAGAGGAATCGTTGTCAAATGCTATTCAATGAGGGGAATTGCTGAAGAAGCACCAATGGCCTACAAAAATATTGATGAAGTTGTTGAAGTTGTTCATAATGCCGGCTTATCAAAGAAAGTGGCAAAGTTAGTCCCGCTGGCCGTAATTAAAGGGGAGTAAGCGTCCCGCCCTGCTTGCAGGGCAGGGCTAAATTAAAAATAAAAGTTAAAAATGAAAAATTATAGTTTAAAGTTAAAAATTTTTCAGGTTTTAATTTCTTTTATATTAAATGAAGAAAAAGCTACCGAAAAGTATTCGCAAATATATTCGCAAGGAAAAAGCTCGGATTCGCCGGGAAGTTTTAGATTTGAAAGAACAAGAAAAACAAATAAAACAACTTTATGAGAAATTTAAAAGATGAAATTACACGAATTAATATGCGAATTTCACGCGAATTATATGCGAATATTCGTAGAAATTCGTAATTCGTAAGGACTATGGAAACTAAAAAAATCCTCATTCGTTATGGGGAAATTTTTTTAAAATCAAAACCGGTTTTTAAAGAATTTGAGAGAAAACTCTTAGAAAACATTAAAAATGCTCTTCTGAGATCAAAAATTACCTTTAAAATCGAAAAAGAAAGAGGCAGGATTTTTGTTTTGACCGAAAAAGAAAAAGAGGCGATTGAGGAATTAAGAAAGGTTTTTGGATTGGTTTCTTTTTCTCCGGTCTATCAGTTAAATACTTCAGAATTAAAAGAGATAAAAAATTTTTGCCAAGAAAAATTCAAAAATTTCTTAAAAAGGAAAGAAACCTTTGCTATCAGAGCCAGAAGAATAGGGCAACACCATTTTTCGAGTCAAGATTTAGAAAACGAAGTTGGCAAAGTGATTGAAGGAAAAGTTGATTTGGAAAATCCGGACAAAGAAATTTTTCTGGAAGTTAGAGGAAATGAGACCTATGTCTTTACCGAAATTTTCCCCGGCCCCGGCGGTTTGCCGATTTCAACCGCTGGCAAAGTGATTTCTTTTTTATCTGGCGGAATTGATTCAGCCGTTTCCTCTTTTTTAGCAATGAAAAGAGGTTGTCAAGTTATTTTTTTACATTTTCACAGTTTCCCCTTGGTCTCCAGAAGAAGCATTGAAAAATGTCAAAAAATTATTCAAAAATTAAATGATTTTCAATTCAAAAGTAAATTAATCCTTTTCCCTTTCCAAAAAATCCAGGTTTATTTTAAGACCAATGCCCCAGTCAAATATCTCATTTTGCTTTATCGAAGATCGATGTTTAGAATTGGAGAAAAAATTGCCAAAATCGAAGGAGCAAAGGGGATTTTCACCGGCGAATCTTTGGCCCAAGTTTCTTCTCAGACCCTTTCCAATCTGGCGACTATTGAAGAGACAGTCAAAATTCCGATATTCCGCCCCCTGATTGGAATGGATAAAGAAGAAATTATCAATTTGGCTAAAAAAATCGGAACTTATGAAATCTCAATTTTGCCTCAGGAAGACTGCTGCACCCTTTTTGTTCCAAAACATCCGGCAACTGAATCTAACCCTAAAATTTTAAAGGAAATTGAGCAAAAATTAAAAATCAAAAAATTAGAAAACTCCCTCTTTAAAGAAAAAGAAGAAATTATTATTTAATTTTTCTCCGAGTTGGCTAAAAAGTTTACCCCGTAACTCCGAGCGAAACGAGGATTGTTTCGGGGCCAGTTTTTTGATAGAATTATTGAAATTGTCCCCCTTGCCTTGGCTTGATTAGAATTTGCCGAAAATACTTTTTCTAGTTGTATATTTTCTCTAATTATGTTAAATTGAAATAAGTTTTAGAACTGCTCTTTCAAATAAAATAAAATGGAGGTGATTGAATGCCCATTCCATATGAAATAGGTCTTGAGATAATAAAGAAAACGAAGTTCCGTTACGGCGCTGAGACTGTTGAGATATCTGTCAAAAGCGATTGGAAATGGATAGAGTTTTATTCTGAGGACTTAGGGATCAGATCAACAGGTCTAATAAACATTGCTAAGAAAATAGGAAAAGGGCTCGACTTGGAAACGAGATGGATGGATTTCACGCCCGGTGAAGGATTGGGTCCAAGAGGACAACCAAAATTTGAATTAGTCTTTGTCGCTCATTGTACGACTGTTGAAGAACTTGAGCAAGCTCCTGGAAAAATTGCTAAAGCATGTCGGAGGCTCAGGCAGAAAGTGAAAAGGTCAGAAAAAATTTTTGAATACCCCCCTTAAATTTAAGGGGCTTTTTTATAAAGCATATTCTTCAGAGTTGGCTCAAAAGCCAGTTTTTTGTTAAAAATAATGCTCATTTAAGAAAAAGAGGTTGTGGATAACTTTACTTGACAACGATTGGTGATGGAGTAATATATAGATAGATACATATGGTAATATCTAAATTAAAAAAATTGAGAGAAAAAGTATTAAAGGAATTAGAACATATTCCTGATTGGCCGAAACCTCAAAAGGATTTAAGAATGAGTTATTGGTTTTTTAGAATGCATAGTTTAGGCAAAAAGGCAAAGACCAAAAAGAGTGCTAAAGAAGTTTTAGAAGATTGTATTGCTGATTTAAAGAAAAAAGGTGGAGTATATCACAAAAAAGGGAATGATTATGAATTTCTATACGATAAAGAATTTTTTAAGAAAGAAGAAAACTAAAAACTATGAAAAAGGTTAATATAAAAATAAAAGGAATTGTTCCCCTACTCCAAAACCGCTTTGTAGGAGAAATTGAAGAAAATTCTTCTCAAAGATCGGGAGTTGTAGATTATTCTGAAGATTGGAAAGAGGCTTTATATTTTGATGAGAAATTAGGAGTGTATGAACCTTCAGAGCATATTTTAGGAGCGATGATTCAAGCTGCAAAAAACTTTCAAATACCCGGAAGAGGAAAGAAAACCTATAAGGATTTAATGAAATCAGCAATAATAATTGAGCCAGACAAAATTGCTCTTAGCAAAAAAGAGCCCGATGAAATTGATAAACGGCCAGTTGTAATCAGAGGAAGTAGAATTTTAAGACAGAGACCAATGATGAAAGAGGGATGGGAATTGAGTTTTACCGTTAACATTCTTGACGAGCAGCTTCCTGTTGAAGTAGTAAAAAGAATTTTAGAGCATAGTGGACGATATATTGGAATTGGCGACTATAGGCCACGATTTGGACGATTTACTATAGAGGAATTTGAAGAGATAGAATAAGGATATTTCGGTTTGGTAAGTTAAAGTGCCATGGTAAGGCCAGATACGGCCTGGCGTGGTAAGGTATAATTAAAATTTAGTTCAGTGCGGTTCGATAAGATTAGGCAAGGTATGGTACAGTCCAGTTTGGTTAGGTCCGGTATGGTTCGGTGCGCTATGGTTCGGTACGGTAAGGTTTTTAAATATGCAATTTTATCGATTTTCTCCTAAAAAATCTTTTATTTCTTTTTCTGAAGTTAAAAGATTAGTTAATTTTCCTTTACTTAGTGGAAATTTAGTAGCGCGAAGAGAAAATTGGAGTTTTGATATTTTTAATGCCGAAAAGAAAGTAGAAAGTAAATTACATCATCAACTTAAGAAAAAGAGTACAAGTTACTTTAAACGACAAGGTTATAGAGTAAATCAAACCCCAGCAGGCGTAAGAAATGTAAAAACTTTAAGCGATTATTTTATTGTGAAGAATGATAAATTTTATTTTGTGGAATGTTTAACTCCAAAATTGATAAAAGCGAAAGTTATTTCTAAAAAACTTGTTCTGACTAAATACGCAAATTTATGGTTTGTGATTCCAAAAGGAGCTAATTTAAATATCTTTCCTAAAAAAGAAAATGTAAAAATTTTGATTTTATAATTACAAATAAATTTAGTAAGGCGTGGTGAGGCGAGCCCCGGTCAGGTTCGGTGGGGTATGGGGTGGTTCGGTGAGCTATGGTAAGTTCTGGTAAGGTCCGTTTTGGTAAGGTTTGGTATAGTGCGGCAAGGCGAGGTTAATTCAGCCTCTTTAAAGGGGCTGAATTTTTTGTTAAAATTAAGAATATGCGAGTTGGAGTTGGAACAATGCCATTGGATTGGGGAGTTTGTCCTCATTGGCTTTTTGAAAGAATGAAAAGATTAGCCCGAGCTATTTCTTTAGTAATTATAGAAGAATTCGGCATTGAGGAGTTTTTGAAAAGGATTTCAGATGTTGTTTGGCTTCAAAGTTTTGGGAATGTCTTGGGTTGGGATTGGAATAGTTCAGGATTAGGGATAGTAACTTTAGCTGCTCTAAAAGAAGGGATGAGAGGACTTGAAACAGAAACAGGAGTTTTCGTTTGTGGCGGGAAAAGGGTTTCACGAAAAACTCCCCAAGAAATTGAGAGGTGGGGAGAATTTTTGGGTTTATCAGGAGAAAAGATTAATAAACTAATCTATGCTAGTAAAATGGCAGCGAAAGTCGACTCGGCACTTTTGCAAGATGGATTTAAGCTTTATGCTCATAATTTTATCTTTTCAAAAAATGGTCAGTGGACGGTTGTCCAACAAGGTTTAAACCCAGATATTCAAAAAGCTCGTAGATATCATTGGCTGTCTTCGTGTTTACAAGATTTCGTAGAAACACCTCATACAGGAATTATTTCTGGAGCTCGGGTCACTCCCCTTAATCTGACTGCCCGAGAAAGCCGGGAAAATAAAAAAATCTCTAGAGAGTTAGTGGTTGAAGAGCCAAAGACATTTTTAAGAGATATTAAATTAATTTCGGAAAAGTCAAATACTTTAATTCGACAAAAAAGGATTTCAGGATTTACTGAAATTGAGCTTTACGACAGAGAATTTCATTGGCATCCAGTTTTAAAAGAAAAATTTGATTTAAAAAGATTGAAAAAAACAATCGAAAAAGCCCATTTTTTAAAGCCAGAAAATTTTGAAAATTTATTGATGACTGAAGGAGTTGGGCCAAAAACAATTAGGGCTTTATCTTTAGTGTCAGAGCTAATCTATGGCGCCCGACCCAGTTACGAAGACCCGGCTCGATATTCATTCAGTCACGGCGGCAAAGACGGAACACCATATTTTCCGCGACCTCGAGAAATGGATGCGACTATAGAAATCTTGGAAAAAGGAATCAAAAAGGCAAAAATTTCAAGTCGAGAAAAGATTGAAGCCCAAAGGAGATTGGCTGATGTATTTTAAAATTAAAAATTATAATTTATAATTAAAAAATATGAAAAACTATTTAATTACATCGGAATCGGTTTGTCCCGGGCATCCGGATAAGTTGGCCGATACTATTTCCGACGCAATTTTGGATGAGATTCTAAAACAAGATAAATTTGCCAGAGTGGCTTGTGAAGTTTTTGTTAGTAAAGGTTATGTTGTTGTTGGCGGCGAAATCACCACCAAGGCCTGGGTTAATATCAATCAGTTGGTCAGAGAAACAATCATAGACATTGGTTATGATAATCCAGAATATGGGTTTGATGGACATACGGTTGGGGTTTTAAATACAATCGCTGAACAATCCCCAGATATTGCTATTGGCGTTCGAAAAACCGGGACAAAAAAACAGGGCGCCGGAGATCAAGGAAGTTCAATAGGTTACGCCTGCAAAGAAACTCCGGAATTGATGCCTTTGCCGATAATGTTAGCCCATAAATTGGTGATGAGATTAGCCGAGGTTAGAAAAAATAAAATTTTACCATATTTAAGACCAGATGGAAAGTCACAGATAACTTTAGAATATGAAAATGGAATTCCCAAAAGAGCAGATAGCGTTGTTATTGCTGCCAGTCACGACCCGAGTGTTTCCTTATCAAAATTAAGAAAAGACATTATTGAAAAAGTTATTAAACCAGTTTGTTCATCCGCCCAAATTTTTAGTGCAAAAACTTGGGTGGACAAGAATCTTTTAGATAAAAAAACAAAATATTTCATTAATAATACCGGCCGATTTGTTATTTGCGGTCCAGTTTCTGATACCGGTTTGAGCGGCCGAAAAACCGTAGTTGATTCTTATGGAGGAGGAATTCCGGTAGGCGGAGGCAGTTTTAGCGGTAAGGACGCGACGAAAGTTGATAGGTCGGCTGCCTATATGGCTCGTTATATTGCCAAAAACATTGTGGCCGCTGGCTTGGCTGATAAATGTTTGATTAGATTATCTTATGTGATTGGCGGAACTGAACCTTTAGAATTGGGAATTGATACTTTTGGGACAGCCAAAGTTCCAGAAGAAAAACTCTTAAAAATTATTCCCAAAATCTTTGATTTGACACCGGGCGGAATTGTAAAACAACTCAATCTCTTACGTCCCATCTATCGAAAAACTGCCTGCTTCGGTCATTTTGGAAGAGAATTACCGGAATTTACTTGGGAGAAAAAGGATAAAGTTAAAGAATTGCTTAAACTGATTCGATATGAGAAAAGTTGAGTTTGCTCTCGGTATTTTAATCATTTGTTCCCTTCTTTTTCTTCTCGCTACTTTTTTTATCCCCAAAGAAATTGTTTTTGAATCAAAATTTTCTCAAACGCCTCTTTTTAAAGAAAATCCCATTGAGAAGAGAAAACTCCCGGTTTATTTAGATTTCTGGGAAAAAATCAGAGACGGTTTTATTAATTCCCAAGAAGAATTTTTGGAAGTCAATCTCCAGCAAATGAAAATCAAAGTTTGGGTCAATGGTCTTTTAGTCAAAGAGGTACCAATTCTGAGAAAAGGGGATCCCCAAGAATGGGGAGGGACGGCAGCCGGATTAAATAAAGCAATTTCCAAAAATCGCTCCAGTTTTTCAGTGGTTTCTGAAGTTTATATGCCTTGGTCAATCCATTTTTATGGCAAATATTATATTCATGGCGAACCCTATTATCCCGGGGGCAAAAAACTTGAAACCGAGGCCTCGGGAGGTTGTATCCAACTTTCAGACCAAGATGCCAAAACTATTTTCGAGCTGGCAAAAGAAGAAATGCCAGTTTTGGTCATTGATAAGGAAAAAGAAAATTATCAATATCCGGAAGCAATAACTGAATTTCCAGAAATTTCAGCCAAAAGCTATTTGGTGGCTGATTTGGATTCGGGATTTGTTTTTTCGGAAAAAGATTCCCAAACTCAATTTCCCATTGCCTCAATAACAAAATTGATAACTGCTATCGTCGTTTCAGAAAATGTCGATTTAAGAAAATCGATTTTGGTTGAAAAGAAAATGCTCGAGGTCTATGGCTCGACAAAGGGATTAGATGCCGGCAAAAGTTTTAGGGTGGTTGAACTTTTTTATCCTCTTTTAATTGAGTCATCAAATGATGCGGCCGAGGTTTTAAGTTATTTTTTAGGAAAAGAAAAGACAATTAAATTGATGAACGAGAAGGCAAAGTCAATTTTAATGGAAAAGACAAATTTTACCGATCCTAGCGGTTTTGATCTAAAAAATGTTTCCACAGCCCAAGACCTTTTTTATTTAGGGAGATATGTTTTGAATAACCGCCCGCTTTTATTTGAAATTGGAAAAGGAAAGGAAGTGAAAAGTTTTGGGGAAATCAAATTTGATATCAAGAAGTTTTGGAACAAAAACGTTTTTATTAATGACCCAAATTTCATCGGTGGTAAAACCGGTTTTTTGAAAGAAGCCGGTCAAACTGCCCTTTTTATTTTCCGTTTTGGTGAAAGAAATATTTTGATTTCCCTTTTGAATTCAGAAAATATTGAGGCCGATACCCAAAAAATTTATAAATGGCTTCAGGAAAATTATTTTTAAACATGAAAACTAAGAAATATTCTTCTAAACGAGCGAAAAAAGGGAGATTATCTTTTCGAGAACCGCGTTGGTTTTCTTATCAAAAATATCTTAAAATTTTGAAATGCAGATCGAAGAAGAAAAAGTAGAATCAACCCTCTTTCAGAAACCAGCTAAAATCCTTTTTTGGGAGGCTTTTTTATTCATTTTAACATTGGCTTTTGGAGTTCTTACTTCCTGGAAGATAACTCAGTGTCCCGAAATCGAAATTCAAAAAATTCCTTTGAAACCCGCTTCTTTTTGGCAATTTTTGACTTCCTTCGCGATATTGCTGTTGATAATTCTTTTAGTCATCAAATTTTTAAAATTTCGGCCGGGCAAAGAGATTTTATTTAAAGCATTTTTCATTTTGCCGATTTTTTTGGGCGGAATGATTTTTTGGTCACTCTGGATTGGCGATATTCTTGCTTTAATTTCCATTTTTGTTCTAATTGTTTGGTGGCTTAAAAAGCCAAATGTTTTGGTTCACAATTTTCTTTTGATTTCCGGGATGATCGGAATTGGTAGCTTTTTTGGATTAGGATTAGATCCTCTTTTTGTTATCTTTCTTCTGATGATTTTTTCAATTTACGACATCATCGCCGTTTATAAAACAAAGCATATGATCAAAATGGCAAAGGAATTTATTGAAGCCAAAGCTATCCCTGGCCTCATTTTGCCCCAGAAATTTTCCGAAGTTTCAGCTCATTTAAAGGATGTAAAAATGGGTGGGAGATTTTTGGTTTTGGGAAGCGGAGATATCATTTTCCCTTTGCTTTTAGTTTCTTCTTTAGTTCCTGAAGGCATCAAAAAATCTTTTTTGGTTGCTATTTTCGCGACCCTCGGCCTTTTAACCAGCATTTTTATATTCCTTTCCCAAAAAACCCGAAAACCCATTCCCGCCCTTCCCCCCATTGCTCTATTTTCAATAATTGGATATTTAATAACAAAACTCTTGAAATAAATTTTAAAAAGTGATAAAAAAGAAACAGTGATAAAAATGGAGGAATTTAAAAAAATGAAAATATTTGTTATCGGAAGTTCAGGGTATATAGGGAGTGAATTAGTAAAGCGGTTATCAGGAGGATATGAAATTGTCAAATACGATTTAGTGAATGGGCAAGATATCCTTGATTACCAAAACTTGAAGAAAATGATGAATGGTTGCGATATCGTGGTTCACCTTGCTGCCATACGTGGTCCGGATGAAAGCAAAACCTTTTTAGATTATTTTAGAGTCAATTGCCAAGGAACTCTTAACGTCGTACAAGCTGCAGTTGAAAACAATGTTAGAAGGATAGTTTATGCGAGTTCAACCGGATATTATGGGTTGGAAAGAGGAGTGCCATTTGTAAAACCAATTAAAGAATCAAATCCCGTGATAACCCAGCATGTTAAAGTAGAAGATTTAAAGTGCAGAGATTGCGATATCGCGTATTCAACAAGCAAAGTCATCGCGGAACAAGTTCTAGCTAATTATGGCTTGAGAAAAAAAATAGAAGTAATAATTTTGAGACTCGGTCCAATTGGAGGGAAACCAGGCGAACGCTGGTCACTCGAAGGAATCAGTTTAAAGATAGATAACGCCCTACAAGCGATTGAAAAAGCAATTGTAACAGATAAGAAATTATGGTACGAAGCCTTTACTATCACCGATGAATCGGTCAATGTCGATCTTTCAAAAGCCAAAAATATACTAGGTTATAATCCGGTATAAATATAAGATTGGATTTTAGGACTAATTGTTTAATTAAAAATTGCCCTTTTCACGGGCATTTTTTATTTTTGAAAAAAATAATAAAATAAATTAATGGATAGAAAACAACAAATTCAGAAATTGAATCAAGAAATCAAAAATTGTAAAAAATGCTCTTTGTGGAAGACAAGAAAAAATACTGTTCCTATGATAAGATAATTTAATATTTCAGAATATGCCTCCAAAAGGAAGTATTAATCCTCATTTATGGAAATATAAAATAAACATTAATTTCTTTAAAACACCAACCCCTCAAATGGCTTATATTTTAGGATTCCTTATGGCTGATGGAAGGCTTGAAAGAAACTCGGTTTATTTTGTTGTTGGAAAAAAGGAAGATAGACGAATATTAGAGAAAATAAATGAAATAATGGAATCTAATTATCCAATTAAAAAAAGAAAAGGTGGCTCTTTTCGTCTTCGAATTTATAATCCAATAATCATTCGAGATTTGCAGAAGTTAGGAATTAATTTTGGCAAAATGAAAAATGTTTCTCTTCCAAAAATTCCTTCTTCGTTTTTCCGAGACTTTGTAAGAGGATATTTGGATGGTGATGGTTGGATTACTCCTAACAGACGAAAGATGGAAATTTCAGTTGGATTTTGTAGTGGTAATTATAAATTTTTAAAGATATTAATTGAAAAATTGAAAACGAAACTAAATTTAAGCCCCTACAATTTAAGAAAAAGAGAAAAAGTAACAAAAAAGAATAAAATCTCTATTTTCCATCAAGTAGGATATTATAGCAACAATGCTTATAAAATCCTTAATTATCTGTATGACAATTTAAAAAAAGATGATTTATTTTTACCTCGGAAGTATCAAAGATATTTAAAGGCAGAGAAAATCTATAAAGAATTAAAAAGAGGTTCGAAGTTATGGAGAAAAGTAGAAAGAAAGTTTAATATGCCAATGGAAGAATTGTTGAGGAGACTTTATTTTAAAGAAAATCTAAATGGAGTAGAAATAGCAGAAAAATTAAAAGTTCATTTTTCTTCAATTTATAGGTGGTTAGCAAAAACCGGAATAAAATTTCCAACCCTAAAACAAAAGACGATCGTCATTACCAAATGTTTAATTTGTGGTAAGGAAATTAAACGATATAAGGGGAAAGAAGTAAAATATTGCTCTTTAAAATGTAGAGTTAAAGCAAGAAATACTGGAAAATTTGTAAAATGCGCATGGTGTGGAAAAGAAATATATAGATCAAATTGGTGGTTTAAAAGAAACAACAACCCTTTTTGTTCAAGAAAATGCATGGGAGAGTGGCAAAGAATGCGAATAAAAGAAAATTTACTTCCTCGATCCGAAATAACTGGGCAATTTCTTTCTTCAGTAACAAATAAATGAGAGACAATTCTAGTCCAAATAAAATAGTTATTTTCCAAAAACTTAAAAGGCAGGTAGAAAAATGTCAGCGTTGTCCATTACATAAAACGACAAAGAAAATTGTTTTTGGAGAAGGACCAATAAACGCAAAAATGATGATAATTGGAGAGGCTGCTGGGAGAATGGAATCACTTCAAGGAAGACCCTTTATTGGCCCAGCCGGAAAATTTTTAGATAAACTTCTCAATTTAGGTGGAGTAAACCGAAAAAATGTGTTCATTACTAGTATTTTAAAATGTAGACCTACGATAGATGACAGGAATCGAAAACCAAAAAAAGAAGAAATCGAAGCTTGTTTGCCTTGGTTGAGAAAACAAATTGAAATTATTAATCCAAAATATTTTATTTTACTTGGCGAAGTCGCCTTTTCAGTATTTTTTCCGGGAGAGAAATTGAGTAAATTTCGAGGAAGATGGATTGAAAAAAAGGGAAAATTTTATTTCCCAACTTATCATCCCGCCGCCGGTCTCCGCTTCCCCAAAATCAAAAAAATTTTAGAAAAAGATTTAAAAAAATTAAAAAATATTCTCTAAGTCAAAAAGCCCATCGCTGGCCCCCACACCAAAATTTGGTGTGGGGGCTGGGTGTTTTTATTTATCGTTAAAAGGACGATTATGTATTGACGCCAGCTTAATATGGTATATAATGAAAATAAATCTAAACCATATTAAGAAATATGACTTACTTAGATAAAAAAATAAAGGAAAGGTTAGAAAGAAAACTTAAAATTTTGAATTCATATCGACCCTTGCCTAAGTCGGCTCTTTTGAAAATAAAAGAAAAATTTGACATAGAAATGACATATAATTCCAATGCTATTGAGGGAAATAGCTTGACCTTAAAAGAAACTTATTTGGTCATAAACGAAGGCATTACGATAAAAGGCAAACCATTAAAAGACCACCTGGAAGCCAAAAGTCATAAAGAGGCCTTAGATTATCTCTACGAATTGGTCCAAAAAGAAAAAAGAACTACTGTCTCTGAAAGATTAATCAGATTATTTCACCAAATAGTAACCCAAGATATTGATAGAGAATGGGCAGGGAGATATAGAAATAGCTCGGTGATCATTGGAGGTACAGACTATAAACCACCGGAAGCGATTGAGGTGCCCAAATTAGTAGAAGATTTAGTTAATTGGATTAGAAAAAATAGAAATAAATTTCATCCCGTTGAACTGGCCGCCCTCATTCATTATAAATTGGTGGCAATCCATCCTTTTTTTGACGGCAATGGCCGAACCGCCAGATTGTTGATGAATGTTATTTTAATGCAAGCGGGCTATCCTCTGGCCATTATTCTAAAAAATGATAGAAAAAGATACTACCAGGTTCTATCAAAGGCCGATAAGGGCGACTTACTTCCTTTTGTCCGTTTTATCGCTCAGGCAGTTGAACGTTCCCTTGATATTTATTTGAAGATATTAACCCCAAAAGAAAAGGAGAAAGAAAAGTTTATATCATTGAGCCAGTTAAGCAAGGGAGCTAAATTTTCAGCCAAATATTTAAATCTTTTAGCCCGAACAGGAAAACTAGAAGCTCATAAAGAGGGTAGGATTTGGTTTTCTTCAATAGAAGCATTAGAAAGATATCTGGAAGGGAGGGAAAGAAAAAGAAAATAAACAACCCATTTTTCTGCTCTCGGTTTTCTCTTCCCCAAAATCAAAAAAATTTTAGAAAGTGATTTTAGGAAATTGAAAAATATTCTCTAAATCAAAAAGCCCATCGCTGGGCAATTTTTTATTTCTTTAAGTTTTTCAGAAAAATAGGTATCATAAAAATAGAAATGTTGAAAGAACCATAAGGCTGGCGGAGAGCTTTATGCTTCCAGCCAATAGAGAAATGACTAAAATACAAACAATTTGTTTAATTCTAATTACTTTAGCCATTTTAATTGGAATAGGATTTTATTGCTGGTCAATTTGGGAAAAATATTCTTATAAACCATTGCCTCCTTTGCCAAATTTTGAAGAATTTCACAATAAAAAGTAAAATAAATCTATGAAAGAAAAAATTAAAATAATTTGCTTAATAATAATTACAGTTGCAATATCCATTTCGGCTTGGACTTATATACAAAAAGAAATAATCTATCTGAATGCCTATAAGGATTGTTTGAAAAGTTTCGGTTCGGAAAATACTCAACGAACCAGCTGGGTTTGTATTAGTATTTTAAATGGGGGAGGACAATAAAAAAGTATGAAAGAAAAAATTAAGAAAATTTTAAGGGCAATATTCACTATTATTGCTATATTATGGATTTTCGGTGAGCTAACCGATTCTTGGGGAGGACCTGATTTAACAGTAATAATTGGAGTTTTAATCATGTGGGGCATTATTATATATTCATTAAGAGCAGAGAAACAGAGTGACGAAAAGAGAGATATTAAGTTTTGTCACAATTGTGGAGCAAAACTTCAAGAAGACGCTAGCTTTTGTAATCGATGCGGTGAGAAAATAAAATCTTAGTTTTTTAATGTAAAGGTCGAATTTTTTCATAATTTTTTCGATGAAAAATATGTTTTGCAAACATTGTGGTAAACCAATAGGAGATGAGGATAAGTTTTGTCCGTATTGTGGGAGTCCGATTAAGGAGGCAGAAAGTCCTGAAGTAAGATTAACTGAGGAACCAAAAGAAGAAAAAATAAAAACCTATAGTTCAATATTCTGGAAATATTTTGGGATACTTATTTTAGCAAATATTCTTATCGGTATTTTTGAAGTTCTGAAAATCCCTATCTTTTGGATAATAGTTTTAGGTGTTTACATATATTTTTTCTGTCGAATAGTTAACGAAGCAATGTTATCAATAGGTAAAAAGAATTGGTGGCCTCTTGGTTTGCTTGTTTTAATTCCTTTTGGATTTTGGGTTGTCTTTTTTGTTGTTCGGAGCAAATTAAAACCCCACGGTAGGTGGAGTGTTAAAGGAGAAGGCATATCGCCATGGATAATAATCTTAATTATAATAGTCATTATTGCTATCATTGGTATTTTAGCTTCTATTGTTTTAGTTTCCTTAAGCAGTGCAAGACAAAAAGCGAGGGATGCTAGGATTATAAGCGATTTAGCCCAGATAAGGACAATAGCCGAACTCATAAATAGTGAATATAGTAGTTACACCTATCTCTGTGATTTGAATAATACTCTAAATCAAAATGCTCCTCTTTATGGCTCACAGTTGGCTGATGTAGAAAATGATATTCTAACTCATCAAGGAGGAACTCTAAACCTTGTTTGCTACACCTATTCTGGTTATTTAGGTAATAAATATTGTGTGGAAGCTAAAATTTCAACCGGTTTCTATTGCATTGATGCCACCGGAAATCCACCAACAGAAAGCACAACTTCTAAATGTAATTACACCAGCTATAATTGCTCACAATAAAAATAAAGATCTCCTGTTTTTAAATTAACACCCCTGAAAGAAAAAATTAAGAAAATATGTCCATTTTCATTATCTTAATTATCGCATTTGTTATAATTTCCTCTATAACAACCTTTGATAAAAGATTGACTCAAGCTAAACGAGAGGGAATTTTGCCACCTGACGAACCCTCTCTTCCTTCTTGGGTAGCTTTTATTTATTGGATTCATATTGGATTAATTATTGCAATGCTTGTTATTAATTGGAAATACGGTTTAATTGTTCTCGCTATTGGTTTTATTTTGTCGGTTTTACCAGTTTGGGAAACGATTGGTAATATACTTATGAGTCCATTTAAACCGGAGAAGCATAAAGTTCAATAAATCTATGAAATCAAAAATTAAACAAAAAGGCTTTATCCAAATTCCATTACTGATAGCAATTATAGTTTCTATTGTAATCGCCACAGGAGTTGGTTATGGAGCGATTGAATATAATAAAACTTCTAAAATAATCAAAGAAGCTGAGCAGTTAGCAAAAGAAGAAAAATACGATGAAGCAATTGGAAAATTAGAAGTTGCCCAAAATAAATTGCTCGGTAAAATGTTATTAAAACAAAAAATAAGCACTAAGTTAGACGAGAACGAAAAACTCCTTGCGGATAAAACAAAATATGACGAAGGATTAGATAAATTTAATAAAGATAATTTTCAAGGAGCGATAGATTTATTATTAGAACTTCCCGAAAGCTCTTTTTATTATCAAAAAGCCCAGACAAAGATCGAAGAAAGTAAAAGAAAAATGGTTGAAGGAGAGCTTTCCGAAGAGCAGGTGACTCGGAAAGGAGCAGAGGCAAAAGCAAAACAAGAAGAGTTCGAGAAGAATTTAAAAGAACAACAATTAATAAGTAAAGAGGCGGAAGAGAAAATGATGAACGCTGATAATGACAGCGACGGTTTAACTTATAGAAGAGAATTAGAATTAGGCACTTCTGATTGGAATATTGATTCTGACTATGATGGAATCCCAGATAATTTGGATACTCATCCAGCTGGGGGAGGAAGGAATATACCACAGACATTCGCTTGGAGTTATGGAGGTTATAATTGGACTTTTACAACTGCAATTCAAGAAGACTGGTATGATTATTACAGAGCTAAACCTAGATTACCAGTTGCTTCAGCTGGATACATCACGTACAACGATCCATTTATACAGAGAATAAGTAAAAAAATCTTAGAGGAAGCTAAAAAAGACAATCTTTGTGAGGCTTGTTTAGTTTCTGCCTTTATTCAAAGTCTTCCTTACATTAGCGATGTATATACAGGCTATGATGAATATCCAAAATATCCAGTTGAAACATTTTTTGAAAAAAATGGTGACTGCGAAAATACTAGTTATCTCACCGCTTCTATTATTCGAGCGATGAATATAGATACCGTTCTTATTTTGCTCCCAGGGCATATGGCAGTGGGGGTTTGGGCTGACTGTAATAATTCTGGCACATATTATAAATTGAATGAGAGATGTTATTATTACATTGAAACTACAGGAGAAAATTGGAATTTAGGCGACATTCCAGATAATTATCGTTATACAACCGCAACCTTAGTAAAAATTCCTTCTGGTGAAACCTTTAATGTTTCTCCTCAATATAAAAAACCTTGCTACTCTTCACCAGATTTCCCTGGATATTATTCCGATGGAGAAAATTTTTATTCAGATAGCCAATGTAATTATTTCGCTTATTGCCTGCCTTTTGAAGAATTCTATGTTAAACCTAAAGAGTTAAATCTTTATTGGGATAGTAGTTGTTCTCAGGTAGTAGTAAAAGGATGTTATAAATCTACAGATTATCCAGGATATTTTTATGATAGCTTTGGTTTTTATTATGATTCCCAATGTACCCAAAAAGCGAGGATATGTAGACCCTCCTCAGTTTATTCAGATAGATATTGGGATGGCGATTATAATTACTGGGATAGCAGTTGCACACAAAAAGTAGTATCATGGTGCACTAAATCTATTTATTATCCAGGATACTTCTTCAATTCCATTGACGGGGAGATTTATATTGATTACCAATGTACAATTAAAAAATAACGTTTGGGAAAATTAGTGGAAAGTTAGGGACGTTTCTGAATTTTAGCTAATTCAAAAAGCCCTTCGCTGGGCAATTTAGCTCCGAAATTTTATAATTTTTAATAATTTATGGAAAAAGAGGAGCAAAAAATTCTATTTAAATTTCTATTTACATATTTTATTTTGCCATCAATCGCAGTGGCTATTATTGTATGGCTTATTAATTTTTTTACAATTGATAAGAAAGAAGCAATAATGACCACATTAACAATTGTATTTGTAATTGGATTGTGGGCTTTCGCAGTGAATGAAGACATAAAGAGGGGCAAAATAGAACGTCAATATTATCATCACCTTGCTCATCACCAAACTGAACCGTTCTATCGGAAGGGTTGCCATTCTTGTTTTAACGAGGATTGTCCTTTTTGTAGAATGGAAGATAACTGGAAAGGATTAACAAATACTTTAAAAGAAAAAGAGGTAAAGAGGTAATAGAAAAGATATTAAAAACAATAGCAAATGCAGAAAAAATAACCTCATTTTATGAAATCTAAAAAAAGAGAATTAAAAGTTAAAAGATATTGTCCAGAATGTCAAAAGTGGTATGAGGTGAGTATTGATATTGACGAATGTCCCAAATGTGGAGAAATGCTTTTAATGATTCCTGAAGAGGAGCAGCCTAAAAGCAATTAATAAAGCAAACCTGACTTTGAACAACAACAAAACGCCAATCGCTGGGCAATTTAAGAAATAATGAGTAGCAGGGTGGGTAGGGGAGGTGTGGAAAACTTACTTGACTTGCTTTTTTGAGAGGTTGGTGGTAATATTAGAGTATAAACGCCCTACCCAGCCATTTGGTCCGGTAGGGTTTTAAATTCAATGAAAACCATACTTTTTATAGATTGGGAAAATTTTAAAAAGAAATTAGAAAGTGTCTTTGAAAAAGAAAGGGTTGAAAGAAAATTCAAGTGGTGTGAGTATAATTTTTTAGGTTTGTTTAATCAAGTGCTTCAAGGAATAGAAATCGATCGAAAAATCTTTTATGCCGCTAGAATAACTATTCATCCTCTTACTGAAGAAAAATCGAAGGAATTAGTAGAAGAACAAAGATTATTAAAAACCTACTTAGAAAGACAAGGTTTTGAATTTATTCTTGGAGGGAGGGTAAGAGGAAATATTGTTATCAATCGCAAAGGAAAAGAAACGGTTATTTTTAAAGAAAAAGGTGTAGACGTTCAAATAGCCGTAGACATGCTAAACATGGCTTGCGATGGTGAATTAAAAACAGCCATTTTGGCAAGTTCAGATTCTGATCTTCAGCCGGCTATCAGATCGCTAAGAAAAAGGAATGTTGAATGTATCTATTTAGGTTTTGAAATGGAACCCAATAAAGGGTTAACTTATACTACTTCAAGAACAATTTTGATAAGAAATTCTGAAGTTTTAAGATCCCTACCGTCAAAATTGTTTTAATAATTAATAATAATTAATGAAAATTAAAAAATTAGGGACGTTTCTGAAATTTAGCCAATTCAAAAAGCCCATCGCTAAGGTTTTTTGATAGTATGAAAACATGCAAAAAGTAGGAGTTTCTCAAAAAGCCGTTATTTTAAATGAGAAAGGAGAATTTCTAGTTATTCATCGCACAACCACAGCGCCATCTAATCCAAATAAATGGGATTTGCCAGGTGGTGATTTAGATTTTGGCGAAGATCCAATTAAAGGACTCATTAGAGAAGTTAAAGAAGAAACCGGCTTAGAGATAAAAGATATTAAACCTTTTGATGTAGAATCCCATATAGACGAAAATGGTGAGTTCTGGGTTACCATCGCTTATAAAGCCAAAACAGCTTCTGATAAAGTAGTTTTAAGTTTTGAGCATGATGAGTTTAGATTGGTTACAGTCCAACAATTTTTAAAACTAGAATCCTCAAATAAATTAAGGCGTTTTGTCAATAATTTAGAGAAGGGCAAAACAAAATAGGAAAATTAGGAGAAAAATTAGGGACGTTTCCGAATTTATCTAACCAAAAAGCCCATCGCCGGGCAGTTTTTATTCTAACTTTAATTTTAGTATAATGATGTTATGAATATCAATATCGGTAATGTTGAAGGTTTAAAATGGTCTGAAGGTAAAGACGGAATTCTTATATCAGAACCAGCAATTAGAACCTCAGGATATAGAATGATTGCTGTTTGGCTACCACCTAGAACGGAGTATGATTTGCATGGAAATGATTCAATTGTTGTGGCCTTGAGAGGATATTTGGCCGGACCTTCTGTGTTGAAAACTTTAAAATCGTTTATAGTAAAAAATGTGGTTTTAAAGGCAGGTGGTGACGGAGCGTTGCTGTGGATTTGTGAAGATACTGGTGATAATAAAATCTTGAAAGACAAAATTTTAGGGCTGCCTCTTCATTGGGAGCATATAAGAAATTTAATACCAACAAAAGAATTTGAAGAAAAAGATATGTATTATTCAAGACCTCAAATCCATTTAGACGGCTTTAGAATAAACCTCTGGTATGCAGGTCCAAACGTTCATTGTGGAATACATGACCATTCTGATGAAAAAGTTCCGTTTCTAGAGATTCACACGCAATTGAGGGGTTTTGGGTGGATGGAAACTTTTAGGGAAAGAAACTATGAAACAATTGAAAAGAAAGTTCCTATGAAAATTGGTTTTACACATGAACCCTTTTGGAAGATTGAGAAAGGAAAATTAATTCGATATCCATTGCATCAATATGAGGCAGGTCCAGATGGAGCTCTGTGGATTGTTTTTGAAGATACGAGAATATAGGTCAAAGTTGGGATTTGCATTACACTTTATCTTAAAGAATATTCAACTGCTTTTTCTATGTGAATTTTCATCGTATCAAACAAAGGCACTTTTACATCTTTTTGATTTATAATTAGTGGAAGTTCTGTGCATCCTAAGATTATTGCTTCTGCACCATTCTTTACTAAATTGTCTATTATCTTAATAAGTTGTTGTTTAGCTTGAGAACTTTTCTTTCCTAAGATAAAATTGTTTATTTCATTATTAACTATATCTCTTTCTGTCTCATCTGGGACAATAACCTTTATTTTATGGATCTGTTTTAATCTGCCTTTGTAGAATTCTTCTTGCATTGTATATTTTGTCCCTAGTAATCCTACGGTTTTGATTTTTTTATTAAGTATCTTTTCGGCAGTAGCATCAGCTATGTGTAAAATAGGAATTTTTACTAGTTTTTGCATATCTTCTGCCAAGACATGTGCAGTATTGGCTCCGATAATAATAAAATCTGCACCGCTTTGTTCTAACTTCTTGGCAGCATTAAATAAAATCTCATCAGATTTCTTCCACTCTTTAGTGCGATGTTCAAGGTCTATTTCTCCAAAATCAACAGAATACATAATGATTTTAGCAGAATGCCAACCACCCAGTTTTTTATGAATCAATTCATTAATAATACGATAGTATTCTAAAGAAGATTTCCAGCTCATTCCACCGATAATGCCTATGGTTTTCATATAGAAAAGTGTAGCATAAAAACCCATCAGTGACAATCAATGAACATCGATACACAACAATACAAATAAATAAATTTCAACGATGCTCATTGATTGTTAAGAACCGTAGGAATTGAGTTTTTGTTGGCACTCCGCAAAAATTAGGAAAATTAGGGACGTTTCTGAATTTTAGTCAATTCAAAAAGCCCATCGCTGGGCATTTTTATTTTGGAATCCAAAAATTGACATAATTTTTTAAAAATTTTATTATAAAATAATCATGCTCTTTTCAAAAGTATATAAGGAGGTGAAAAGATGGAAAAGAAGAGGGAAGAATTGATGAGTGAGCCAGTTGTCTATATTGATGGCAGATTCTCTTCAAAATCAAGAGCTAAAATTTCGGTATATGACCATGGCCTTCTCTATGGCGATGGCGTCTTTGAAGGAATCAGGGTTTACAACGGCATCATCTTTAAATTAAAAGAACATATCGATCGACTTTATCGATCCGCTCACACCCTTTTGTTGCAAATTCCCCTGACTAAAGAAGAAATGATAGACAAAGTTCTAAGAACTATCAGAATTAATGGTTTCAAAGATGCCTACATTCGGCTAATTGTTACTCGAGGAGTGGGAGACTTGGGCTTAGATTCCCGAAAATGCCCCAGGCCAACAATCATTATTATTGCTGAGCCGAAAATAGAACTTCATCAAAATAAAATGGGAATCAGGGCAATCATTTCTTGGGTCAAAAGAGATTCAGTCGATGGCACTACTCACGAAGTAAAATCTCTTAACTATCTAAATAGCGTTTTGGCAAAAATCGAAGCAAATAATGCCGGGGTAGACGAAGCCATTTATCTGAATCAAAATGGACATATTGTTGAAGGGGTAGCCGAAAATATCTTTGTAGTCAAAGAGAACATAATCATCACCCCATTCACTTGCAGTGGCTCTTTACCAGGAATAACTAGAAAAGAAATAATGAAGATGGCAGCGAGGTTAGGATACAAAGTAGAAGAAGGAAATATTACTCCCTATGAATTATTTAACGCTGATGAAGTTTTCTTTACTGGCACAGCAGCTGAAATTGTACCGGTAATCGAAATCAATGGTCGGTCTATCGGCGATGGAAAACCAGGACCAATTACTAAACTTCTCATTGCCGAATTCAAGAAACTCATTCAAGATCCAAGCCAAGGGATTTCTGTTTTCTAAAATTTTTAAAAATAATGCCCCTTAGGGCATTTTTTATTGCATGCGAACAGATTAATCGAACACCTCTAAATTATGTTTTCTTGATTTGAAGGAAAGGCAACCGCTTTTTTGATATCTTCCTCACCTTTTATGAATTTGAGAATTCTGGACACTCCAAATCCACAACCTGAGTGAGGGACGCTTTTTTCTTTTACTCTTTCTAAATACCAGACAAAGTCATCTAAACTTCCACCTTTTTTAACCAATCTTTTAAACATTCTGGAATTTTCCAATCTCCATTTTAACTCCTCGAATCTGTGAACTCTCTGGGCTGCTCCAACTGCTTCTCCGCTCACTGGTAAAATCAAGTCAGCAGATAAAACATATTTTGGATTTTCTGGATCGGGTATCATATTGAAAAATTTTTCAACCTCGATTTCTTTTCCGTGGTCATACAAAGGATTTGGGTAATGGGTAACAAGCAAGGGATGGTCACTAAATTTTTTGAGCAATTTTTGTTCATCTCGCCATTTAATATCATCGCCAAAATCAAGATCCAAAATTTTTATCGCCTTCTCATAAGTGATTTTCGGAAAAACCGGTCTTACTTTCTTTAATCTTTTTAAACTTTCAGCACTAAGCCCTAACCCTCTTTTCATTTTTGCTGGCAAACTTAAAATATCCCTCACAACATTGTAGACAACTTTTTCAATATAACTTAATAATTTCTGAAAATTGCCGGCAAACTCAATTTCCAACATTGTGAATTCAGTCATATGTCGATTATCATTTCCTGGTTCGGCTCGAAAAGAAGGACCAACTGAATAAACTTTTCCCAAATAGGGGACAAAGGCCTCGAGGAAAAGCTGGGCGGTCTGAGAAAGATAGGCGCGATGTGGCTTTCTTGATTTAAACCAGTAAAAATCTCCGTTTGCTCCCACTTCAAAAAGAGTGTCAATGTTTTCACAAGCACCGGAAGCCCTGACGATCTTTGGCGGGAAAATTTCCATAAACCCTTCTTTTTCCAAATAGTTTCTCATTGATTTTATGACTTGCCTTTCCAATTTAGCTGTAGAGATTTTGTCCTTCATATTTTTAGATTTACCCTGTTAAATGCCACTTCGCGGCAATCCTGTTAAATGCTGCTTCGCAGCAATTTTGCCTTCGGCAAAATTATTTAACAGGATTATTTAACAGGGTAAAAAAAATCGCCCTTCCGGGCGTCTCGACCTTTTTCGTTCGGCAAGTGTTTTCACTTGCCATTTTAGTTAATTTTTCGGTTTTTGGGCACATTTTTTCTAATTCTACTCAAGCAAAGACCCTTGTCAAGCCCCCCGTACCACAGTTGCCTATTGGTACGGTGCAAGTGGATAGTTTACGTCCCCTTTCAAATATAAGGATATAAGGAAATTTTTATTTATAATCTTAATTTTTTAATTATTTCTTGAATAATTTCGGCCGATCTCTTTAACTCATCTAGTTCGTTAGGCGTTAAATCAATTTCTATTATCTTTTTGATGCCTGTACGGCCGATAACCGAAGGCAAACTTAAGCAGACATCTTTTAGCCCATACTGACCAGTTAACAAAGAAGAAACAAGAAGGACATGGTTTTCATCATAGAGAATAGCACGGATAATCTCAGAAACACTAAGAGCTATTGAATAAAATGTCGCCCCTTTTTTACGGATGATCTCTTCGGCTGCATTTTTAACTTTATTGCAGATTTTTCTTGCAGTTAATAGGCTATATCCGGGTAATTCGGCAATATTTTTGCCCATAATATTAGCGTGCGAAAATACTGGAACAGCCGTTTCGCCATGTCCTCCGATTAAAAAGGCATGCATGCTAGTAGCAGCCAGACCAAATTTTTCAGCTAGTGCCCATCGAAACCGCGAAGAATCTAAATTAGTGCCGGTGCCAAAAACTTGATGGGAGGGCAAGCCAGAAACTTTTAGTGCAACATATGTCATCACGTCCACGGGGTTAGTGGCGACTAAAATAATAGCCTTTTTTGTATAGCGAACAATATTCTTCACAATCGCAGATACAATTTTAGCATTAGGTCTGGCTAATTCTAAACGCGTTTGCCCGGGTTTTTGTCTTTGACCAGCAGAAATTAAGATAACATCGGCATCTTTACAATCAGAGTAATCACCTGCCCAAATCCGGACTGGTTTAACAAAAGAGAGGCCGTGAACTAAATCTAAAACTTCTCCCATACATTTATCCTTATCAATATCAATTAAAACAATTTCCGAAGGAATACCTTGGATCATTAGTGAATAAGCCGTATGAGATCCAACATTACCCGCACCGACAATCACTACTCGCGTAGTTTCAATGTATCGAGGTTGCATTTTTTATTATTATAACGAAATTTCCAAAAATAAAAAAGAGCAGTTTAATGACTGCTCGGATCGAGGAAAGAAAAGTTGGTTAATTTCTGATGTTAAAATACCATTCGGCGAAAATTCTGATTGCCATTATTCCTGCATATATCGCTGAAATCACTGCTATCGCCTGCAAGTAAAGCAAAGGATTCACTAATATGTTAAAAGCGGGTTTTAAGCTAACGTCAGGTATTAGATTCATCAAAGGAAGTATTAGAATTTCAAGCAGAGGTATAGTAAGTAGTGGTCCCCAGAGGATAACCGTGAAAAACATTGTCAGAAAATCATTGGTTTTTATTAAAGACTTCCAAGTCCCCAGGAAACTTCTAAATTTTTCCGCTACTTTGCCAACTATTCCTTCTTTTTGAATTTCTATTTTCCAAATTTTCAAGTTACTCCCTCCTTTTATTGATATTTAATCATAGGAAATACGTTTTAATTTGTCAACATTTTTAGCTTTTTTATATCTTTTTAATCATATAAGTTTCTTTTAATTTGTAGCCTAATTTTCGCCAGTATTCTCTCACTCCAATTCCTGAAATGGCGGTAATTTTTTGTATGCGAAAAGCCCGCCTTCGTCCTCGCTTCGCTCGGACTTCGGCAATGCGAAAGCGCCCATGCGAATTACTAAATTCTTTTTTGGCACTTCGACTAAACTCAGTGTAAACAATTTTTTCTGCCTCTTTTATCAATTTTTTTCCCAGGCCTCGATGCTGGGGTGCCAATTTCTTTTGTCCAATTGGGATCAGTTCTCCATAAGTTTGAATTTCCCTAATTATTGCCGCATTTCTCAAAACCGGAATAGTTGACATAGGTCTGACCTCTGTCATTTTTCTACCTAAGATTTGCGACGGTATTCGAAGACGTAAAAATGCATATAATTTTCGATCGGCGTTTGTCAGCGTACTCAATCGGCGTTTATCAGCTTCTATTGATTCAAAACTTAAAAATATCTCTTTGCCATCAGAGGCATTATAATCTTCCCGAAATAGATAAACTTTTTCTCTTGGGTCATATTTTTCTCTGATTTCTCGACACCTTATACATTTACATTTTAAACCTCTTTTTCTCATTTCTTTTTGAACTACTTCTCTTAAATTCGAAATTTTACAACCCGCCTCAATCTTTTGAGCGGGAATGTCCCTGGCCAATCTGGCAATTCTTACCCAATAAGGCACCCTCTCTTTAATTTCAATTAATAGATTAATTAGCTTCCCATTTGAATAGGGTTTATATTTTCCTTCTCGCCAAATTTGGTAAAGTTTAGATCCTTTACAGACCACGCAAGGATAAATTTTTAGCCAGTCCGGTCTAAAATCAGGATTTCCAAAAATTTCTTTAAAGCATTCTAAATCTCTTTTTGAACTTGAACCCGGCAAATTTGGCATCATTTGGTACATCACTTTAAAACCCGCATCTTTCAAAATTTTTGTTGCTAAAATTGTTTCTTTAACTCCATGGCCTCTTTTACATTTTTCTAAAATTTCATCAAAAATTGTTTGAACTCCCAATTCAACCATTGTCACTCCTAATTTTCTTAACCATTTGATTTCTTCTAAATTTATGAAATCTGGTCTCGTCTCAATTGAAATTCCAACAATTCTATTTTTCGCCTTTTCATTGATTTTTTGCTCTTTTTCTAAGATTTTCCAATTTCCTTTTAAAACTTTCTTTCTTTGATTTGCGGCCGCAAAACAGTTAGACAGGAACCAAATTTTATAATTTTTTGGATAAAAACTGAAAGTCCCTCCAATGATTCTCAATTCAATTTTATCGGTAGGATGTCCTTGTTTTTTCAAACTCTCAATTCTCTTTTGGACTTGTAAATAAGGGTCAAATTTTAATTTTCTGGCTCTCTCAGCTGCCGGCTCGCCTGATAAATAACTTTTTGGCATTCCCTTTTCAATCGGGCAATAAATACATTTTCCCGGACAGGAATAAGGTTTTGTTAAAACCGAAACCACCACCACCCCCGATAAACTTCTAATTTTTCTTTTTCTCAAGAGATTCTCTAATTTTTCATTCTTTTTAACTCTTTCAATTTTTAACAAATTATGATATTCTTTTAAGAGCCGGATATTTGAGGGACAAGAAATTTTATATTTTTTTGCCACTTTTCTTTTAAAAGAGGCTAAATCGGCCTGGTTTTTTACCCGGATCAATTCCTTTATTATTGACTCATAATTTTTGCTAAGATGCATAATGAGAAAGAAAATAAAGTTTCTCTTCTTTTTAGCGGAGGGAAAGATTCTTCCTTAACTGCTTTCATTTTAGCAAAATTTTTCAAATTAGAACTAATCACTATTACCTTTGGATTGCTCCAAAATTGGAAACAGGCTCGAGAGGTGGCTAAAAAATTGGGGCTTCCTTTTAAAAAAATAGAGTTGGATAAAAAAATCATTACCGAAGCGGCGAAAATAACAGTTACCGATGGCTATCCAGCTAATGGACTAAAATACATTCACAAAAAAGTTTTGGAAGAGATGGCCAAAAAAGGGTTTAAAATAATTGCTGACGGACTCTCGAGAGATGACCATACGACCACCCTTTCTCAAT
>Ga0315280_10002645_pt1 | contig 28732 bp, 27 predicted proteins | sample YL17G06_40_MG_FD_203697 | JGI IMG/M metagenome (GOLD analysis project Ga0315280, IMG submission 203697) | Sediment microbial communities from Yellowstone Lake, YNP, Wyoming, USA - YL17G06_40 | ecosystem: Environmental > Aquatic > Freshwater > Lake > Sediment | place: USA: Wyoming | collected... | reverse complement strand
CAGCGTGAGATCGGCGCCGATCAAATGCGTGTCGCGGCCAGATTCAAGCCCCTTTCTCCGATTGTAGAGGCGTGATGGTAGCCCGTATTTTGCGGGTTCGCGCATAACATCCTCCAACTTCTGAACTTCGCCTTCTGAAAGATCACCCATCCTCAACTCAGGCCGCAGTTCCGCAGCCCTAACGACTGCCGCCGCATAGCTCGGCCCTACACCTCTGATGTGCGAGAGACCGTAGACTAGCTTCTTCGTCCCGTCGATGTCGGTTCCTGCGACTCGAAGGATGTGTCGAAACTCCCTTGACATGTGCTTCTTACACCGAATGAAGTAGCGAAAAGACACAACCGTATTAAAGCATTGCCGGATTCAGAAACAAGGCCACTGGGTTCGAATATGTTACACCAACGCTAATTGGGTGTCAATTGCGCGAAATTGGATGGATCAGATATGAGTTCAACTGACGAAGTGCAGAGAATCGTCCACGAGATTCGGGAAATGAAAATTCGAGGAGCAGGGGAGATAGCACGCTCGGCCGTAGAAGCGCTGCTAATCACGGCAGAATCATCAAAATCCAACACTCCAACGGGACTTATTGATGAACTGAATGCTGTGTCCAGACTTCTGCTCGGAACAAGACCTACGGCCGTGTCGCTTCCAAACGGGATACGATATGTCATGCGCCGGGTCATGGCCGACGCGCAGCAAGGAAAAACGGTAGAGCAAATTCGGGCAACGGCCATAAGAACTGCACAGCAATTTGTCACCGACTCCTTATCAGCCATTCAAAGAATCGGAGAGATCGGCGCGAAACGGATAAGCAATGGCGACAGAGTGCTCACGCACTGTAATAGTACCGCGGTCTTGGCAATCTTGAAGACAGCATGGAATCAAGGCAAGCGTTTTGAAGTCACCGTTACTGAGACTAGACCGAGGTTCCAGGGACGTATCACGGCACGAGAACTGGGCTCGGTTGGAATACCAGTTACGATGATTCTCGATGATGCTGTGCGCTACTTCTTGAACAAGATTGACAAGGTTCTTGTTGGTGCGGACGCCGTTACAGCCAATGGTGCTCTGGTCAACAAAATTGGAACCTCACTGATCGCCTTGGCGGCCCATGAAGCTAGGGCACGGGTCTTCGTGGCCGCAGAAACCTACAAGTTCAGCCCGGAGACATTGGTAGGTGAATTGATTGAGATTGAGGAACGCGATGCTTCCGAAATCATTGCCCCTTCTGAAATGACTCAGCTACCGCATGTCGTGGTTCGTAATCCCGCGTTCGATGTTACGCCTCCAGAATACATAGACCTCATCATTACTGAGAAGGGGATTATTCCCCCTCAGGCAGCGGTACTAATACTTCAGGAGCAATTTGGCTCTCTCACTCCCGATGAATTAAGCGAGTATCACACGGTGCGTATCTCTGAACAGGAGTAATGGACCCTGAGCGAATGGTACCAAGATTTTGTAGACCAATCATATTCACCATCACAAGATGACCTGATCGTTCTGTTCAAAATTCAACCTTCCCCGGGATTCTCAATCGAGGAGGCGGCTGGGCGAGTGGCCTCCGAATCCTCGGTTGGAACCTGGACTCGGCTCACAACCATGCGTCCGCGGATTGGGAGTCTGATGGCCAAGGCGTATTCCATCCAAGGGAACCTCGTCAAGGTTGCGTATCCAATTGAACTCTTCGAGCCACGCAACATGCCGCAGATATTGAGCTCGGTAGCAGGAAACATATTCGGAATGAAGGCGGTGCAAAATGTCAGACTGGAAGACTTACGTTGGCCCAGGAAACTGCTCCACAGCTTTCGCGGACCCAAGTATGGGATCATCGGACTACGGAGACTCTTCAAAGTGAAGAATAGGCCGCTTACGGCAACCGTCCCAAAGCCGAAGCTAGGACTGACGGCTCGAGAACACGCCGAGGCCGGCTACGAGGCTTGGATTGGGGGCGTTGACCTGCTGAAGGATGATGAGAACCTTTCATCACAACGGTTCAACACATTCGAGCGTCGAGTGAAACTATCCCTACGAATGCGCGATAAGGCCGAGAGAGAAACTAGACAGGTAAAGAGCTATCTCATCAACATTACCGCTGAAACCAAAGAGATGATTCGCCGTGCAAGGCTAGTCAAAAAAGCCGGCGGAGAAATCGTAATGATTGACATCCTCACCTCCGGCTGGTCTTCTCTGCAAACGATGCGTGACGTATGCGAAGACCTGGGCTTAGCGATTCATGCACACCGCGCATTTCATGCAGCTTTCACACGAAACGTGAACCATGGCATGTCGATGCTTGCTGTCTCCGATATTGGGAGAGCAATTGGAGTTGACCTATTGCACATTGGCACTGTAGTCGGGAAACTGGAGTCTACAAGGGAAGAAGTGCTGGCTATTCGAAACAATCTTCAGCTGCAGTACTTCGACGCCGTTGACCAGGCCCTGGACCAAGATTGGAATGGATTCAAGCCTGTCTTCCCAACGTCGTCTGGAGGCGTACATCCAGGCCTCGTACCCGAACTGATCAAGCTCCTAGGAACTGACATAGTAATTCAAGCCGGTGGAGGGATCTGGGGTCATCCTCTCGGCGGCCGGGCTGGGGCAGCCGCTCTGCGACAATCGATCGATGCCGTATTAGCTGGAATCGATGTTACTGAGTACGCGAAGAAGCACCTTGAGCTTCGCGAGGCAATAGGGACTTGGGGCATCTCAACCTACTTGTAGTGATGGCGGGACCTCTTCATGAGAAGTATGGTGCACATCACTTGATGTGAATTCTCGGGGACATTGTCACGGCTGAACCAACCTGCATCATCACTTCCACAGCTCTGTAGCTTTCTTCTCGATGATCTCCCAAGCCGAGGAGACATCTTCCCAGGTGGTCTTCAGATTGCCGATAGCCAATCGAATTCCAAATTTTCCTCTCAGCTTTGTGTGGGAAAGAAATACTTGCCCTGTCTCGTTCACGGCTTCCAACAGCTTTTCGTTTAGGTTGTTGATTTCCAAATCGGCCCTAGACTCATTGCCGTTTACCGACTTGTTGGGGCAGAACCGAAAGACCAATGTGCTGAAGGGAACCGGCGCTAAGAGCTGAAAATTGGGATGGGCTTCAATCGTTTCAGCCAGTTTGTGGGCATAGGATATGTGTTCTTTGAGTGTATTGGCAATTCCCTCGCGCCCTAGAGACCGAATGACCATCCACAGTTTGAGCGCACGAAAACGGCGTCCTAAGGAAACTCCGTAATCCATTAGGTTCTTGACTTCACTTGCCTCTGTGGTGCGAAGATATTCTGGAGTCAAACTGAAAGCCTGTTTCAGCACCTCGGGCCGTCGGCAATATAGGACGCTGCAATCGATCGGAGTAAATAGCCATTTGTGGGGGTTGACTATTATTGAATCCGCAGTCTCCCAGCCCGCAAATAGCGAGTGCATTTCCGGAATAATAGCTGCAGCGCCAGCATAAGCGGCATCGACGTGAAGCCAGATCCCGTACTTCCTGCAAAGCTCAGAAATCTCCTTCACTGGATCAACGCTGGTGGTCGATGTAGTGCCAATTGTTGCAACAACACAGACTGGCTTGATTCCGGCACCGAGATCATCCTTGACCGCCTTTTCTAAAGCATTAACATCCATTCGAAAGGCTTCATCGGTCGGAATCTTCCGAACACCCTCCTGACCGAGACCAAGTACGATTGCGGCCTTTTCGATGGACGAATGAGCTTCCTCTGAGGTATACAGTCGTAATCGAGGAAGGCCGCTCCTGCCAGCCAACCCCTTCTCGCGGATTTGTAGACTGGCGGACTCTCGTGCTGCTGCCATGGCACACAAGCTACCCACTGAAGCAGTATCGTTTATCACACCGTCAAACTGCTCGGGGAGGCCAAGCATTTGTCGGAGCCAATTCAGCACGACTTCCTCAAGTTCGGTGGCAGATGGAGATGTCTTCCAGAGCATGGCATTCACATTCAATGCGCTGGACAGCATCTCTCCGATGATTCCAGCATAGGAGCCTGTGATGGAGAAATAGGCGAAGAATCGGGGGTGGTTCCAATGAGTAATTCCCGGTAGAATGATCTTTTGGAAATCGGTTACTATATTCTCAAAGGGCTCTGACTTCTCTGGTGCGGATTTTGGTATTCTTGATTTGATATCGCCGGGTTTCGTGCGAGCCAATACCGGATAACCGTTCATGTTCTCCAGATATTCAGCGATCCAATCGACCGTCTCATGTCCGTATTTTCTGAAAATATCAGGAGCCAAGTCTCGGTGCCGTGACTCAATTTTGGACGTATCTCTTGTGTGGCTGATCAATTGGCTTCTCGTGCATATTGTTCACTCGTCCAATTTCTGCTTTCATGGTTCACTTGCATGTGGCGCCGGACTAAAGCCTCGGATGGCTAAGCTTCTCAGCAAAATGCTCGCTGTGTCACAGATCAGGCCAGATGTGACCCGTCCAGGGGGTACAACAGGTTCCATGTGGCCACATTCTCGTACTTGTTCGAACAAAGGATTGGCGCCGGGAGAGGGATTTGAACCCTCGCGGCCCCAAAGGACCACAGGCTTACGGTTCCATAATTCCAGGCTTAGGCTTAGAAGAATCTGCCCCTTACCAGGCTAGGGAACCCCGGCTCCGCGGGCTTCACAATTCCAAGCCCAATTTAAGTCTGTTCGGGTTCTGTTGACTCTTCGGCTCATGCGCCTTTGAGTTAACTCGCTCCCATCGACTTTCAGGATTGCCGTTAGCTACGGGTTCCTGTACCATTGCTTCAGTTGTGAGCGCGAATGGCGCGAACCTCACGTGGACTCAAACACAAAGGACCTCCTCAAATCACAGTTTACATTCATCGCAAAGTAACGTGTTTTCCCCACAAAACTAAGTCCCCCCACCCCCCGCCATTAGTGCGGGCGCGCTCGCGAACCTAGTGCTTCCACATAGGGGGGTAAGTGCCTCTCTCCATGATTACCCGCTCAGTCTTGACGGCGACGCCCTTCTCTTGGTCAAGCATTTCCCGTGAGGTCATTAGGGCTCGCCCCAAGGCAACCGCTTCTCCCTTTAGCGTGAATAGTGCGGCTAACTTGTTTCGTTCAATGGATGAATCTAGTTTCACGATTCCTGGTAGGGCCAAGTCGGCGCCATGACAAATCGCGTCAACGGCGGAATCCCGGATGACGATGTGGGGAAGAGAGGTTAAGGCTACTTCCATGGGTTTGATCATGTTCCGTAGAGGTACTTCGTTCCCCGCTTCGAAATCAGATTGCGCCGCGGTGAGTTCATGCAAACTAACTAGCCCCTCGTTCTCCGTAAACGGCCCCGCACGCGTCCTTCTGAGTTCGCGCATGTGGGCGCCGCAACCGAGCACTTCCCCGATGTCAGAACAAAGTTTGCGGATGTAGGTGCCGGCTTGGCAGGAGCATGTGAAGAGAACTGTGCGACCGTTTATTTCGTGCACGTTGAGTTCATAGATGAAACGCTTTCTAGGTTCTCTCTTCACCGAAGCCCTGAGCGGTGGTTTCTGGTATATCTCCCCAACAAATTCGCTCAGCACTTTGCGAAGGGTATCTTCCGGGACATCGGCATGAACCTGCATTACACAAACGTATTCCTTTCCCGAGTGGAGGAAGCCTTGCACAACCTTCGTGGCGTCTTCTAAGGCTACGGGCAGAACGCCAGTCACCTTTGGATTACCCCGACTAGAAGGTCTCTAGGGTTCCACCATGACCGGCGTGCGACAATCTCATCATGCGTTTGATCCAGGCGACTACTTCGTGGCTGGAAGGCCCGGCGGGTTTGTCGATGTTGATGATCCCGTATTTGATGCGGAGTTGCATCGGCCTGTCCTCAGGACGGCAACCGTGGCTAGGGTCCGTTACGGCATCAACCTTCGAAACCAGCTCCCTAGTAACCGCCCACGGCATAACGGTCTGCAAAGACTTCACCTCTTTGCGATTTCTTAGAGCTTTCACGCTATTAAGGAAAGTAATATGCCCGTCTTCAGCCGAGAACGTCGATCGCAGACGCACCTGGGCTGTATGACGCTATGCGCTGCAGCCTTCTTGATTCAGAGTTTACCTTAGCTTGCGACTACCCTCTTTGTAGGCAGGACCTCTTCCTTCATGAACTTCGTTTTCTTGCCCTTGGTTAACGCCTTCTCAACTTCGTCGTCCGGCGCGCCTTTCTTCAGCTCAACGGTTTCAGGGGTGGGTTCGAGATGATCAACGTTCGTGCGCCTACGCCTCACGCCAGTCACCGACTTTGGTCCCGTAACTAGGACGAAGTTCTTGTCGACTACATCGACCACCACGCACTTCTTGCCAGTTTCGCGGCCTACAAGTTTGACGCAGATTCTTCCTACCTCAAAGCTGGCCATTTTGGTTCACCGAAGTTGGTTCGCCGGACTACATTCTTGGGGAATAAATAAGTGTACCCCATCCTAGTTGGCATTGCTGTCTAGTTTCTTCTTGGCAAGAAGATTCCGAACGGCCTCAATGACAACCGACTTTGTTTTTTCGATCGGGTATAGGCTAGTGTCAATCTTCAGATCGTAGATGCTCAGGTCGTCCACATTGACGCCGTAGTATTTCTTGTACCGGCGTTTCTGTATCAATTCGCGGGCCATCGTTTCCTTTTTCGCTGATGAAATTGGCGTCCCATCCCTTTCTGCAATTCGCCTAAACCTAACTTCATCAGCAGCGACCATGAGCACTTTGACATCTGCAAGGTCCCTGACCATCCAAGCTCCGAGTTGAGCATCGATGACAACGCCACCTTTCTTCGCCTCGACTTTGGTTCGCTCATCTATCATTTTGTCTATGGTTGGGTCGTCGGCCGCCAAGCTACTGAAGGCTTCCAGAGACATGTTCCTTTCTTTGGCGAGTTCCCTGAACAATTCTCCTGCGCAAACATATCGCAGCCTGAGAGCGTCGGCGAGGGCTTTAGCGTAGGTCGACTTGCCTGTTCCATGGGGGCCGCTCACCGTAACAACTGGCCCCGGCAAGGCCTATCCGACTCTAATTCCCTGTCGAACCATGTCCCGCAGACAGCTGGGGCAGAGAACACCTGCGAAAGGCCTCGACGGCCGCCTGGAAGACTTAGCTAAACTCCTAATGGAGCTGGATGGAACTCCTCGCAGGGGGAGCCCGCATGAGGAACAGCTACCTCCGGCGTACGCTTTCCTACGGTAATGAATTGAGATCCTGCCTCCCGGCAGGCGTAGAGTTTTCCGTTTCACTGTTCGGCTTCGACGACTGCGTCTCGGCATCTAATTGTCACTCATCCCTATGCCGAAGAACCTCATGATGGGGAAGTTCACAGCGAAGGAGCTTAGGAAATACCACCAGACAAAAGTCAACTGTGTGCCAAGGAAGGGAAGAGGGAACGGGGAGATTGCTACAACATGCCGTCCGAAAACCGCGTTGAGCAGGTACCAGAGGAGAAGGAATGGGACGAAGGTTACAGCGGTGACTTTCATTTGTTCCATGCTCGCCTTGGATTGAAGCTTTACCATTGCCTTGTTCTTCTTCATGAGTTTCGATAAAGTCTGTTCATCATTCGCCTTCTTCGCTTTGTCCATCTCCTTTCGCCAGGCCTGAACTTCTTTCATGGTGTTCTTCACCATATCGTAATCTACGAGAAGCCTCGCCGCTGTTGATGAGGCCAGGCCTAGCGCGATGGCGACGCCGACTGTAAAGAAAGTTGATTGGGGTATGCTACTGTAAGGTGTGAGCGCTACCACGAACCAAGCCACGATATCGTCTATGAAACTCATGCATGTGCCTCCATTATGCTTCGAATCGCCTGAAAGAGCTCCTGTGCTGCTTGCTTCTGCCTACCAGCCTCATTTCTTATAACCTTAACAGGTGCGCCCGTTGCAACCGCCGAAGCCGCGGCCGTGGCCCGAGACCACTCCAGATCAAAGGCGATCTCTTCCGCCAAGGACTGCTCTCGCTTCCGGTCCGAGTCGCTCTGACGTCTGCCGGCTATTTGCTCAGGATCCGCTTCTATCAGGACCAATAGCTGTGGGCTTAGCTTCTCCAGTACATTTTGAGGGAGGCCTGCCCAGATGCCCACTGCCGTCCGCACGAACATATGGGTGTCAATGACAACCGTCCCTTGCCCAGTCCGATTAGTTATCTCGCTGGCCGCAAGTTCCTGAACCTTTCTTTGCGTTTCGATGCTTTGTTGTCTCATATCGTCCCGGTGCAGGTCCTTTCCAAGCTCTCGCATTATTTCGTTCATGATGGTTCCGAAGTTTAGGACTATGAGGTTGAACTTGTTCTGCTTAGCTAAGTCCTGAAGCTCGTTGAGAACAGTGGTCTTGCCTACGCCGGGTATCCCGGTAACTACCACCGTTCGCGACAGAGCCTACTCACCTAGGAAACCTCTGGCTGCAGGGTAGAGTTCAGTAATTCGTTCCTGCACGAAGATCTGATAGTACTGCTCAATAATTCCCACAGTAAGCAGAATTCCCGTGCCGGACCCAAAGGCCCCAAGAAAGTCCGCAACAGCCGCAATGAGGCCGATCAACATTCCCCCGAGAATTGTAACAGTGGGGATGTACCGCTCAAGAACCTGCCTTATCGGAACCTCCGACCGCCTGAAACCTTCAATCTGCATACCGGAATCGAGCAATTGCCTGGCAACCGTTCTCGCATCCATGCCGCCCACTTCGACCCAAGTCACTGCGAAGAAAACGCAGCCAATAATGAGGAGCACGGCGTACACCAATGCTCTAAGCGGCTCTGCTATCGCCAGGGACAGACTCCTTGGCGGGACGACATAGTACACCAACCCACCGGAAGGCTGGTACTGATTGCCCTGAGTCGTGAACGTGCCGATTAGGTTGAACCAGAAGTTAGTGTTGGTGCTGTTGTATCTCTGCCAGAGTAATTGCGCTATGAAGTAGATGTTGCCGAATAGGGCGGCTGCGAAGATCACAGGTATGTTCGAAACGTAGAAGAGCTTTAGCGGGAATTTTCCGCGGAACCCTCGATATCTGGCGTACGAGACTGGGATTTCGACTCGCATTCCGTTGAAGTAGATTATGATCGCGAAGACACCGAGGGTGGTGAGAAACGCGACCATGTCCGGCAAGCCGCCTTGCCGGTAGAAGATGCTCTTTATGTCCTGTCTGCCAAATATTCCTTGACCGAAGGCGACGACGGCACCAAGGTACTTCCCATCTGACATTGGGCCCATCGGAGCTACTGAATCCCACCATATGGAAGCGGCTACACCTGCGGCGATAAACAGACTGATTCCGCTGCCTAACCCCCAACCTTTCTGCAGGAGTTCGTCGAGAAGTAGTACAATGAGTCCCGCTGCTACCAGCTGGAGCATTATTACAAGTTCCGTGGTTATCTTGAGCGTCCCGTAGGTGCCTCCGATGATGTAGGCTGAGGCCTCGAAGATCGTCATCACGACGGACAGTATCTTGCTGGCGCTGGTGAACAGCGACCTGTCTTCAGGATTGGTCATGTCGATGTTTACCATCTTCGACCCGGCCAGAACTTGCAGAATCAAACCAGCCGTGACGATCGGCCCTATGCCCAGCTCCATTAGTGTTCCGCGGTTGGAGGCGAAGATGACTCTCAGGGAGCCGAGTGGGTCGTTGACGCCCGCTTGTCCTATTCCGTATAGTGGAACCTGGGACATTACGAAGTAGATTATGAGCGTGATGGCTGTCCAGAAAATTTTCTCGTTGAACGCCACCTTCCTTTCAGGTGGCTTAATGTCTGGGAAAAACCTGGCAAGAGGTTTGAAAAGTTCGATGAAGCGAACCATTCAACGTCACTTAGTCGGAGTACTGAGGACTGCCTCTCCGCCTGCCTCTTTTATCTTCTTGAGAGCACCTTCAGAACACTGGTCGACCTTTACTTGAACTGCCCGTGAAATTGATCCCGTACCAAGAAGCTTCTTGAAGCCAAGCTGCTTCAAATCCACAACAACCTTCTGACCCACCAGCTGCTCCTTCTTCTCAGAGACTAACCTGTCAACCATTTCGGAGAGCTGCCACAAGTTTAGCGTGCGCCCCGCACGTCTCTTTTGAGCGATCGACGTGAAGCCCTTCTTCCCAGCATAATGCATGCCAGCAAATTCGCCGGTTCGTATGAGGCGCGACCTCTTGTGCCTGTACCTTCCGGCCTGGCCGAAGCCTCCACGCATTCCGCTAGCCCTATGCTGCCCCGAGGTACCCCAACCGTGGGTTCTTGAGCCCCTCTGGTGTCGCCCTTTCCTTAATCTAGTAGCCAATTGAACAATGCCTTCAATCAAGCGAGGCTCTGAGGTTCAGGAGTGCCCAAAATAAACGTTTTTGTATTACCAGTGTGCTGGTAATTTGCTTGGAAACACTAGAAATCGAATCCGGTTGGCGAAGTATCTTCGCCGTGGAAAACCTTGAACCTGAATTTGGGCTTCGCATCCGTTGCCACTGCGGCAGCGGAAGATGCGCCGCCGCTAAAAAGTTTCGCTGTCCTGCAGCCGCGGCCAAAACCACGGCAGCAAGCACCGGTGACTGAATTGAACTGTGAATATTGCGGCCCGTTACTCTTCCCTGACCAGGAGTCCCTGGAATTCCACATGCACGCCCATCACCGGGCCCTGAAGGAGGCCGAGTGAAATGACCGAAACCAACAAGGAAGCTCTCGCCAAATTCCTTGAATATCCAGAAGTCAAATCATGGTACAACGGCGTCGGGACGGGGCTTAAAGAAAGCACTAGGGGCCAATACCTGCTCTTTCTGATGCGCTACATCGGGAAAGAGGATCCCGCGAGTTTCCTGAAAAGAGCCCAGGAAAAGCCTCGTGAAGTCGCAATCGAAATCAAGGGCAAACTTGGAGAGCTGTACAAGAAGTCGATGAATGCAGCACATCTCACGAAATACGCCCTCCGCTCCTTTCTGGATTTCCACGAGGTAGACGTGCCAGTCAAGGCAAAAATCAAGGTCCGCCGCGTCCGAAAGAAGCCTGAACTCTCCTGGGAGGACGCGGACCGGATAATTCTGGAGACCGATGAACCATACCGAAGCCTCTTCAAGTTCATGAAATGGTCAGGTCTAGGTGAGGATGAGGTTATGGAAATTCAAACATCACCCGACATTCAACGCAGAATGGAGGCACAGAAAGCAAACGACAAACCCTACATCAAGATTGACCTTTCACCGAGAAAATCAACGTTGAACGAATTCTTCACCCTCGCACCGAAACAACACGTGCCCGAATTTCCGTTGAAAACCAAAACCCACAAGGATAGAGGCGGTGCCCTGATCGATCCGCATGATATGCAGAACGTCTGGCGGCGAGCAGCAAAGAAAACAAAAGTTTGGCAGGAAGGACTCGGTCCACACACGCTGCGAAGCGCGTTCAGATCCCAATGCGGCAAGTCGGGAGTACCCGCCGCTGTCAGCGAATTCTGCATGGGACATGGAGGCGGAGACAAGTACGGCTATGCACGAGAAGTGCTGAATGAACAATACATGGCATTAGAACTACGTAAGTTATGGGCAGGGCAAACAGGCGTACCGGAGGAAGCCGCGAAGAGAGCCGTGTTGGCCATCATCAAGGCAGAGTATCGAGATAAACTGCCTGCAGAGAAACTGGCAGAGTTGGAGCGCATCCTTCCAAGGCTCGCCACAGCAGACGAAGTGGCCAAGACGGCGAAGAGCCTTTTCACAACAACCCAGAAAGGAGATGAACGATCTGCCCGTTCGCGGCGCAAGAGCCACCAAACCAGGCGAACTCAAACGGCGCGGAACGGCGGTACGCCCATCAATACGCCGTATGAGACGCTGATCGTCAGCGAGGAAGACCTTGTACCTCTCCTCAACCAAGGCTACGATGTTGTCAAGGAACTGAGGAACGGGCGTCTAATCGTCCGAAAACCGCTTGACCATCCGGAAGCGGTAAGCGCAGAAACATGAGCGAACGATTCCTAAAATGGGCGATCCGCCGCCACTTCCGCGAGAAAGGCTTCAAGGTTCGCATTGCCAGCATCAAGCTGGGAAATACCGAGATTGATGGTGAGGTTGAGGGCGAGGGCTGGAAGATGGCTCTAGAAATCAAGACGCCGGGCGATGATCTCACCCGCGGCCTGGGACAGTTGGCAGAGGCCTCAGTGTTTGGTTACAAGGCCTGTGCTCTCGTGACGACGCTAAGGAAGTCAAAGCGTGTTGATGCGAGAGCCTTCGATCGGTTGGGTCTCGTTCTCCTGGGCGTGGACTCGAAAGGCAACGTTCATCAGGTGTGCCCAAGCTACGCAAGGCTTGCTCAGAGTAGGCCCGAATGCCCGTAGTGCGAATCCCTAGCAGTCTGTTTCGGTTCGGAGGACAGGAGCAATTAGACCAAAGCTATCTGCAGTTCTGATTGGATCTTCTCTACGCCTTTCTTGCTTGATGCACGAAAAATAATGTTAGTTCGCATCATATCGTTAACTTCAGCGAAAAGATCGTTCATGTCCTTTTGTGCTCAGCGACCCTCTACATGGTCGCTGGCGACCCTCTACATGGTCAGGAGGTTTGACGGCTGGCAACCTTCTTCAACCCGCTGCATAGGGTTCTAGCGCTCGTAGCTTTCGGTCCCGTTTTCCTGGCCTAAGCCCCATCCAAAGACCTGCATAACTCTCGCCGCGAACATACGATTCGCCAAAAGAGACTCATCGGAATTCCTAACTCTCGTTTTCGAAAACGAGAGCCAGCCTCTCCAGGTCTCACTTCTCAGAGGAGCCTTGTCGGTGTTATACATGCAAGTAGCGAACGCGAACTTCTTACGTTTCGGGTACGTGGTGAAGTCGAAGAGCATATCCTGCTTCTTGACTGGCCCCGGCTCATTGCGGGGCCTCCTCCGTGTAGCCGTCTAGGCCCTTTTTGGGGGGGTTAAGAATTGACTCAGCCACAGGCAAGCCGATCAGTTATCTCAACCGAGGTCTTTCACTTTCCGGATGGGTTCTAAGCAGATCCTGTGTTCTCGTCGTGTCATTAGACACGTACATTGTTGGCCTGTGAGAGGACAGATCTGTATCGATGATCTTTCGAAGGAGCAGATCCCTTTCATCTGGTGCCTAGATGGAGCAAAAAGAATTCGAGATCGTCTCAATAATCGCCTCTCGGAAGGCTGAGTTCTACACTAATGTGAAGCGAAAGCTACTCTCCTCGCTTCCCGATTCTGTTGACAAGGAAGAGGCTAGATTGCGACTACGCCGAGCGATATCGGAACTCGACAACCGCCTTTTCATCAGCGAGGAAGAGAAGGCATCGAATATCATCAAGGCGGGGCGGTCAATCGCAGAGTTGAAGTTGAATGCGCAAGCAATCCTCGAGCAGATCGTAGAAGCCATGACAAAGGAGTAACAATAGTCCCGAACGAGCGGGCCCTAGTTCCGAAATCGTTTGCGAAAATTCGGTGATGTGCTCACTGAACACGTCGGCGATCTGGTGTCTGAACAAATTCATGGCTGTTGCTTCCTGGCCCTTTCTGTCGATATCCATTGGTTCTGCCTGCCGACTTTCCGGCCCTTGACAAGACCTTCCGCCACCATGCGCCACAGGTGAACTTGAGCAGTATTCCATGAGATGCCCAGCTCCTTCGCGATCATCTCCGTCGTCACAGGCCAGTCCTGTTTCACGAGGTAAGCCAGGATTTTTCGGTCTGTGTCTTTTTGCATGGTTGTGGCATCTGCTATGGCACGCGTTAAATATCTATCCAAGTGCTATGATTAATCATAAGTTTGGTCATATGATGAACTGCATGGGAGAGTCTGAAAACACGAACAAGAGTTACGTCCTCCTTGTCCTTCTATTTCTGGGGACCGTGTTCATATTCGTTGAACCTGTTGCTGCAGCTGCAAACGCGCAGATCCAGAACGACACCAGTTACTTTGATTCCCTTGGCTACTTTCATGTCGTCGGCGAAGTTCGGAATACTGGCGATGTGTGGCTGCAATATGTACGGGTGACTGGCACGCTCAAGAACGCCAGCGGCCAAATTGTCGACGTAACTTTCACCTTCACACGCGCCAACTACTTGCCACCAGATCAGAAGGCGCCCTTCGACCTGCTCGAAACAGACAAAGCCAAGTCGGCCAAGACTGCTTCATACACCTTAGTTCTCGACTTTCAACAAGCCACGACATCCCCTCAGAACGTCCTAACGATTCAGAACACGAGCGCCTCAACCGACAGCCGCGGCTACCTGACCATAGTCGGCGAGGTGAAGAACAATGGCGCCCAAGTAAGCAACTACACAGAAATTATCGCAACTTTCTACGATTCAACCGGCAAGGTGATTCATGTGGATTTCACTTTCACATCACCCAACGCGGTGCCAGCTGGGCAAACATATGGATTCAAACTCATAGGCCCCAACCAACCTATCAGCGGACGAGTCTCAAGCTGGATCTTGATTGCGGAAGGCACACAGTACACCAGCATCCCCGAGTTCCCCTGGCCTACAATCATGATACTTGCAGTACTTTCACTAATGGCTGTTGCATTGCGGAGAAAAACCCCGAACGTATAGGCCTACGATGTGCTACATTCTATTGCACGAAAATATGAAAATTCGGCAAGACATTATAATCTAGTTGGGGCCGTAGATGATGACTGAACTTCTTGAGAAGCTCAAGGCCGATGAATGAACATGCCTGCAACGGCTGCGCCGGTGACGCGTTATAGGCATTGGTCGATTCGGGTTCCAAGCAGGCTTCTCTTCCAAGTGAAGGGCGTGGCCCAGAAGGAGAGATGGGCGGTGAGTGATCTCGTGAGGATGCTGATAGTTCTCGGCGCAGTCATGAGTTGGCTGAGATTCCAGAAACAAGAGAATCAGGACAGGTTAGGGAAAATTGTTCGCCTGGGCGGCATGGTGGACCTGTTAGAGAAGGCTGCTTCGCATAAGCCTCGAACGCGAGTCTACCCTGTCGTGAGGAATGATGCGGGCCGAGCCACTGATGTGGTCACCTTGATCCTTCCCGCAGGTTACGCCAGATTAATCGAAGCCTACGCAGCGACAAAGAGGACGTCGAAAAACGACGTCTGTGAAACGTTGCTAACGATTGGTCTGACCGCGTATCTGTCGGCGGTGAACGCCTTGCTCCATGCCATGCAACGAGCACGCGGTCAACCTGAAAGCCAGGCAGCGCCAAGAACTGCAATGTAGTACTAGGGTACTACATTCGCGTTTGCTAGAGGTTGCTTGCCGAAAAGGCCTGTTTGCGCAAGCGCAATATCGGGGCTTCGTGCGTACGGAGTTTTTGGCGGATATGGTGTTTCTTTAGGGTCGACTTTCTGTAGAGGCTGGGCTCGACTTACTTATGTGACGCCAATTACTCTAGAGTCTACGATACTCTCCTGAATCGGCGAACAGTTTCTGGCTGGTCTCGCTTGCCGGTGTTGAAATCGCCGACTTTCACCGTTCTTTATAGGCATAGTAACGCATTATAATGTTGATAATATATTACTGTGGCTAGATCGTCAACCTAATCTTCAGGGGATTGTTGCCGCTCCACCTTTCCGCATTTGCGCCGATGCGGAATGTCGCTTTGTCACTTTCCCGCATTTGTGGAATGTCACTTTGTCACTTTTCCGCCGTTGCGGCATCAGCATATTAGTCGCGTTTCGGGGTGTTTTGGCTGTAAGCCCTGGTAGTGACGACAGTTCATGAGAACTATCCCAGGGCCTACAGGACGCACACGCGCCAATGAAAAGGAGCAAGGAACGGAAACATAAACCTACCGTGAGCAGGCTGCGCCACATGGTCGTGGCGGCCAGCGATATCAGGCCGCCCAGCGAGCCGGTTGACCTTTCCAAATTCAAATGGGTGGAATTCGCCCAGGGCTGCATTCGCACGACGCCGCCCACGATGATCACGCTCGACCAGTTAGACCAGTACCGAGAACGATATGCTAATCGGGATCTTTTCATCAGTCGTTTTCTATACGAGCGCAACGATCTATACACGGGTCCCATTCTTTCAAATTTCTACATCGACTTGGACAGCGAAAAGAAGCCGGAGGAAGCCCAAGCCGACGCCATCAAAATCGTGAACTATTTCGTTGGAACCGCTAAGGTCCCCGCCCAGGAGCCATACCTCAAAATACGCTGGACCGGGCGGAAAGGGTTCACTGTTGAGGTTGCATACCAACTCTTCGGCGCAGCACCATACGAGCATCTTGATATGGTCTGGAGGCGGATCGCCGAATGGTTTGTCAAGGATTTCAAACTCAAAACACTCGATTTCAGCGTTTACGAGCGAACCAGGCTTTGGCGACTAACAAACTCCAGCCGGAGCGACAGCAGCCTCTACAAAATCCCCTTGACGTCAATCGAGCTGAACGTCAAACTGGACGAGATTAGAAAGAAAGCCGCGCAACCCCAACCATACCGTTACGATCCCAACGAGCATCTTCTACAAATCGAGCCCATCGGCGGCCTCGCCAGGATGTATATGGAGGCGAAAGGCCTCGCCGACGCAGAGGTGGAGAGCCGTCGGAAGCGTTTGATGGAAATGGAGCGCCCGACGAGTTGGAAGCCTGACTCGATACTGCATTGTGTAAACGAAATGATCAAACGTGGTGCTGCTGAACCAGGCCGAGAAACAACCGCGTTTCAAATCGCCTGCACTTTGAAATGGTTGGGGGCCCCGAAATCGGAGGCCCAGCAATATCTTCAGCAATTCATGATCAACTGCACTCCACCTCTACCACCAACCGACAGCCGCGTGCAGCGCGCTCTCGACTCAGCATATTCTCGAAACGACTCCTTCCCAGCCTGTTATCTGCCGAAGTTCAAGAAGCTCTGTAGGGGCGAAGCTGCGGACTGCCCGTTTCATGAGGAAGCTGAGAAGGATCAGGAACACGGCCGGTTGCTGGTGACCCCTGAAGAGCAAGCGGCCGCGATTCAACTGCTTGAGAGCCCCGGAGTATTGTATGAGATTGGTGTAGCGACCCGAGATCTTGTGAGGCGAGAGGAGGCAAACCGCAGGCTTCTCTTTCTCTTGAACCTGGCGAAGCAAAGCCTCGAACTAACAGGCGAAAGCTCAAGCGGCAAGAACAACCTCGTCGATGCGGTCCTCGGATGTTTTCCAAATGAAACTTGGCAGAAGGTCACTGGAGCAACAGAGAAAGCACTCCGCTATCTCCGCAAAGATCTAAGAACCCTGTACCTAGCAGAACGCCTGCCACACAGACGTGACGAGGAAAGCGCCACAGAGATGGATATCAAACTGGTCATTTCCGAGGGAAAACTTGAGATCCTCGCCGTCGAGCGCAATGAAGAGGGCGTCCGGGTTTCCGAGACCGTCAAGACCAGCATCGAAAACATCATCATGACCACAACGGACGTGTCGATCGCCCCAGAACTGGAAAACCGCATTTGGTCCTTATCGACTGACGAAAGCCGCGAGGCAAACAGAGAAGTTGTTGAAGCACAGCTTGAGTCGGCTGCCACGCTTCCGAGCCAACGACTCGATTGCGAGCCCCAACGGCGAATCATTCGGATAGCCGTTAGAATTCTGGAGCGAGAAGCCCCGAGCAACGTAATCATTCCATACGCAAAGCTCCTACAAGCACCATTAGACGCCCTCTTCCAGAACACTAGGATCCGCCGCGATAACAAGAAACTTCTCCAACTAATCGGGTACACTACCCGGCTGCACTATCGGCAGCGCCCAATCGTGGACGATAATGGCACTCCTGTCTTGGTGGCACTTCCTGAGGATTTGTGGATGGCCTGGCGGGTTGGCGAAACCGCCATACTCTCCACTTTCACCGGCCTAAGCCGCTCGCTTGCAGCCACATTTGAGGCTTGTAAGACGGCGATGAAGGAAAACAAGCTAATCAACAGCGGCAACGTGGCGACTGCAATCAACAAGAAACCCCACACGGCCGCCAAACACCTCAAGGAGTTAGAACAAAGGGGGCTGCTGATCAACGCCGACACCGAGAAAACGGCTGGGCATCCCCGGTATGTGTATGAGGTGAGGGATCGGGATGATGTTATTTTCGCCCTACCACCCGAATTTTACGACGCATGCAAAAAGGCTACTGAATTATTCCTATCGGACTTAAGTCCCAAAATAAGCGGCATTTGGCCATCCGAAACCAGGGATCCTCTGACTGGCGAGGTTTCCGGACCCCAAATACCCCTTGTTTCGGGACTTAAGTCCATACGGCATAATGGTTTGGATGCCTACCAGGGCGGAGAGGGCTCAAAATGAAGATTTGAAACGGGCATTCGATGCTGCCAAGAAAGCTGGCAAACCGGAAGAGCTTGATGAGATTGAGAAAACAGAATTCGAGGAGCAACTGGAGCCCGCCCCGGAAGATTATGAACTAGCGAAGAAAATTCTACGGTCACCTCACGCCCTCCAAATCATCAAGATCCTACTGGACGAGAGCATCAAGCGTGAGGGACGAAACAAAATCTACGCATTCCTGATCGCGCTCACCGCGAAACACCCGAACCCGAAATTGAAGCAAATCCTGATGTTGGGCGGGGTGTCGGGTGGTGGAAAAACCACCATTGCGAACGTGTTGGCCAAACTACTCCGAACGAAAAAGGTTGGCCGCTACAGCGAGCACGCGATGGACTACAGCAATTTAGAGAAGTATGAGCTGCTCTACGTCCAAGAACTTCTCGATTTGGAACAGCAGAAACGTATGGGTATCTCAACAATCCGTTTTCTCAGCGCAGACGACCAAGGTTACACGGTGGAATTCACAACCGGCGACCCGAAACAGGGGTTCACGACGAAAACCCGCAAAATCCCCGCTATGACTGTGATCACGACAACAACCGTCACCGACACGGAGGCCCAATTCGAGCGGCGAATACACCGAGTCAAAGTTGACGAGAGCGCAGCAACCACAAAGGCAGTCATCGAGTGGAAAGCGGAGGAAGAGAAAGGAGCAGTCTTCGAATGGTTAGGGGACCTGCCCAAACGGCGCGGCATCTACGTTCTCAAAGCGATTGTTGAGCAACTAGAACCATACGAGGTCAGCGCCGCACCCATAGCGGGTGTGTTAGCCGAGATTCTCAAAACAACACACATCCGCGCTCGCGGGGACTATGACAAACTCCTAGCGTTGACTGAGATGGTTGCTTGGCTATACCAGCAACAGCGACCCTACATCATGAGAAATGGTGAGCGTGGAGAGGAACGGATGATCTTCACTCTACCACAAGACGCGTATTACGCTCTCGAAGTTGGGTTGCAACCAATTCTCACAATGATGACGAATCTGGACAAACGCCTTCGAGACGTGCTACCAGCAATCGAGGAATTCAAGGACTCGCAGTACGCAGTTAGAAGCAAAGGAAAGGACTTGGAGACCGTTACAGGGTTCACCATCACGCAATTGTTACCAAAAGCACGGCAGGCTGTGGGAATCGCCGACCTAGCGAGAAAGACGGTGTACCACTGGCTAGAGGCCCTTGAGGATAGGGGTATACTGGCCTCCACCAAGATTGGTGGGGAGAATGTTTATTCCGTTATTTCGATACCTGAGGGCCTGACAGGTCATATATCTTCGGCCAATCCCGCTTCGGCCCAAGATATTAGGGCTAAATTACAGAAAGAGGCTGAAACCTTCTTTTCGGGCATCTCACCTGAGATACCCCAGAGGATGCTTGCCCTCTCACCCCAGGACTGGTTCGATCGGGACGAGCTTGACCGCGACCTGACACCCCTTCTTCAACAATCCGTCGAAGCGGAGCCCACGCTGAAAGTTCCTCTGAAGGAACGGAAGGACCGAGTCCGACAGCAACAGATGGGCGCCCTCATCAACAACGAGATCGTTGTCCCAGCAAAGAAGGAGGACTCTGATTGAAGCTCACAATGAGGCCCCAACACCTCACCCTGGCGAATTCCATTGACAAGCTCCTTACGATGATTGGGTGCGATGCACCCTGCGGCGTGTTCCACGGTGGCCATGTACTGCTTGGCTACACGGGTGAGGCCGCAAGATGTCCGACATTTGAATTGTTTATGTCTGACACCCCGTCGCAAATGCTCATTCAAGGTGTAATGCACCTGGAGCATTTGCAGAATCAACAGCGACGATATCGGTTAATCAGAATGTCCTGGTTGGCCAATACTACTTTTCAATAACTGCAAACATCACAACCTATCATGCAAGTATGGTGCTAAATGTGACTTCTCCTCAATGCCTTGTTGCTTCTGCAACCTATGGATCGCCTGAGGTTCAATTCCTTCGTGATTTCAGAGACAATAAGATTGGATCAACTTATGTTGGAAGGGGATTCTTGATCGTCTTCAATTCGTGGTACTATTCATTCAGCCCCACAGTGGCTGGCTTGATTGCCTCCCACGAAATCGTCAAGCAGGTGATGCGCGTGATCCTATATCCCCTAATCGCAATACTACGTGTCTCATCCTTGGCATTTGATGCGTTTGACAGAAACCATGAACTTGCTTCTGTGGTAGCGGGCCTACTTGCTAGCGTGATGATCGGCGGAGTATATCTTGGTCTGCCAATGGGTCTCCTTGGTATGCTAGTATTTAGACAACGAAAGGCGAAGGTGCTAAACATATCGAGAAGATGCAACACAGCGCTGGGTCTTGCACTGATCACTTCTGCTGTACTGTTGCCTCTCGGGGAGGTATTCAGGATCACTGAAGTTCTCATGCTTTCAACAACAACACTCGTTCTCGCCGCGACTTGCCTGTCAGCAACCTTTGCAGCTAGCACGATGGCAACCAGAGTGAATCTTGGGAGCAAAACTGGCAGTTGTAGTTGACGTCGCCTGATTCATGCACTACGAGCAGTTGACGCGCACATTGGCATTACGGCCAATGCCTCATCACGCTATTCTTCCTGCCTGTTTCAAGCGCTCGATTGACGCGTCGATTTCGGCCAGTGGCACATTCAATTCCCTAGACGCGGCTGAACGCGAAATGGTTCCACCATGGCCTACGATGAAGGTGTAGAGTCTCTCATCGAGGCTGGCATGTAGTGTCCGTGTAACTGAAGAGGAGACTTCAACTGCGGGCTGTCGTCGGCTGTAGCCCGCATATCTCCAAGCACCAAGTAGTGCCAATACAAACGCAGCGACAATTCCCGCGAACCACAAATCGCGCGCGACATACCATGGAGTACAGCTGAATAGCATGAAGGGAGGGCACCAATCCCGATTCAGGGACTGTGAGATTTCTACTATCTCTAGTTGCCAAAGTGACGCGACCAGTAGCATTCCTCCGCCCAGCATTGCTGAGATTCCACTCCAAGGTCCCCGACTGGGTCGTCTGGTGTGGGGAGTCTGAGGTCGCAACCTAAGCGCTGCCACAACCAAAGCAATCAGGATAGGAAACGCGATCGCAGAAGACAATACAACCATCCGTATGCCTGGGTCAACCGAGCCGACGATATCACCTGTTCGGGAGCTTATGATTGAGGAAGTGGCGGAGTTTGTCGTGTAGGACCCCGTGGAACAGTATGCTGAAGCAACCACCGTCAGTTGTATCTGTTGAGTATGGGCTAATCCTTGACTACGCCCCACGATTGACAAATAATAAGTCCCGGGTGGGGTTTGACAATTTGTGCCGATGTACCACTCTTGAGAAAATCCTGAAGCATCTGCATACGTATATCCTATACCTCCAGCCGTAGCACCCTCAGGCAGACCCAAGATTTCTAAGCGGACGGGCGAATTGAACCCATTGAGGTAACTTCCCGATATTGTCATTTGGCTGCCGTACATTTGCGCAACCGTCACTGCCGTTTCTGACACTCGCAGGGTGAAGTCAGGGAGATCCGATGATGCGGTGGATGTGGTGGATGTGCCCTGAATGGAATAAACGAACGAGTGTGAACCAGCTGAACCGACGGTCCATGTGTTCTGTATCGCGAAATACAGAGTTCCATCTGAGCTTCGAACTGATTGTGTGACGGAAATCGTATGCATGGTATCAACTTTGAAGCTAAGCCTTCTGAGGCTACCGGTCATTATGGGTCCTAGGTATTGACCATCCACGAAAAGGCCGATTGAAACATCCGAGGGGAGACCCACCACTAACACGGATACATCATAGACGTTTGTTGCCACGTCAAAATATGCTATCGCACTTGCAAATGCAGTTGAAGTGTTTGCCTGAACCGAAACAGACCATCTGCCAACCATGCCCGCCTTCAATGACGTTGAGAAGGAACGCTCAATGCCAAAGTTGTAATTAGTGACCGAGCCTGACGGTGAAGTGATAGTCAAAATCCCAGAGGCTGGATGGTTTACCTTTACACTGACACTTACCGTCTCCCCCAGCCTATAGGTCGGTTTGTCGGTATAGACTGAGACTTGAAATGACTCATCCAGCTGCAAGACCATTCCTTGGACAAGTGCGAATGGCCAAGTTGCCAGTATCAACACAAGCAACAATCGTGCAAGTCCGGCTTGGGTCATTTGTGTGATCAACCAGCCATGTTGAAGAAACCTCTCCACTACTCAGTTTATAATCCCTCGCTAGACGAAATCACGTTCCGCGTGAAGCTGCCCAGCTTCGACATGAGAGAGATCAGAGAGAGGGTTCATCACGGTCGATGAGCTGATGAGGCTGCAGAAAGCAGGGTTCAAGCGGCCTAGCCTAGCGCGGGAGAGGGCTGATTTTGCACAAGCACAATTAGTGCGGAAACCGTGCTCAGCAGCCAGGTCGAGGATCCGCCGCTGCAGCGGGGCCAGCTTAGCCTCGTTCGCTTTGACTTCGACAACGTATATGTTGCCGTCCCTCTTGGCCATGAACTGAGCTTCGACGAACGATTCAAGCATGTCCTACCAGTGACCGAGAAGCCGCTGAATAAATTGTACGAGGACCTTATCACGATTAAACGAAACGTTCGCGATGTAATTGTCCATGGGTTCAACAGTGAGCAAGCATTAAAAATAATGGTGAAAGCCATAGGGTTGATACCAGTCTCGCGTCGACCAAACAATCTCTTGGAAACATATTTTTTTCCCGATTAAGGAGGCTAGCGCTCGTAAGATTCTTGATGCCTTCACATCTTTTGATAAATGGGCTAGAAAAACTCGTTGCACACAATATGCTGTAATCTACGGCAAACAGGGTGCCTTAATTCCGTTTGGTGGCGACTGGTTATCTGAGTTAAGGTCTCGCGTAGATGAGCTATCGCCATCGGATTTCGCGGTATCGTTGAGTCAGGACGCAGATTACTACGGGGACAGCATTAATCTGTGATAATCTGTGATAAACGCTTACCTTACCTATGCGTTTGTTTGCGGCGAAGCAGTAGGATTCCCGTAATGACCGCTCCAATTATCAGAATCGCCAGGAGAATCACAGGTGTGTAATCCCATACTGGCTCAATATTCGCCGGCTTGTTGACGCTCACGACATTGGTTTGTTGAACGACCCCGTCTACCGACCAACCTTTGAACGCTCCAAGCATGGTCAGGAGTGTTGAGAGATCGGATGGAGCAAGCTGCACCTGTAGGGTCGTGCCTTGGTCGACCCAGCCTGACTGCCCTTGCATGTCGGCGCTCATAGTTACCTGATATTGTGTTCGGTAGATGGCTGTCAGGTCGGTATCACCACTTACGGTTAGAGTTCGATTTGGATTGTTCATGCCGTCGTTCCAATGATCGAAAATTAGTTGGGTTCCCGAATCCATGGGGACCAGGGCTGGCGCTGAAATACTATGTATACCCATGGGAATGATTACCTGACCGGCCTGGTGCTGGGAGCCGTCAACTGAGATAGTAGTTGGCGTTGACAGGAAAAGATTGGTCGGAAGCGATACTGGGGCCCAGCCGCCTTGTGGCGCGTTCCAAGTTACAAAGGCGAAGTATGATTGGCCGACCTGAACGCAGTCAGGGAAACCATAACTATATCCGCCGAACGATTCTACCATTCCGTCGATGGCGACGCCCGACACGTAAATTGTCTGAGTGCATGTGTGTTTCGTTATCTGAAATATCCGGTAACCTACTGCATACAAACTGAAGGAACGGCTGCTCTCGAGATCATTCAATACCAAACCGCTTATGGAATAGTTGCTTGTTCCAACGGTCAAATCGAGTGGCTTAATGAGAGTGCCGTCTCCCTTCTCAAAAGTCGCCTTGGCAACCCCGGGTGCGTTTACGATCCGAATTCGTAGGTTCCCGTAGGGGTCTGAACTGAGCCGCCCACATCTTTGACATCTATTCCGATAAGGTAGTTGGTGCCTTCGGTCTGCGCTTCATTGGTTGGATTAGGAATGGCCAAGCCTATCGATATGGAATTGCCTGATAGGGAAACAGAAATGGAACCACTGGCTTCTGTGGCGGAAGAAGCGAGAGACGGGTCATTTGAGTACTGAACTGAACCGGCAAACTCATTTGAAGGTAGCGTGAACCCGCTCCCTTCACTGATCAACAGGCTGAAGTCTTTCGAGGAAGCAGCAATCCAACCGGTCCCGTAAGAGTAGAAGGCGTGAGCCGTCAGTTGAAGCCGTCCTTGGATATCGGGCGCGACAATTGCAATGTAGTATTAGCGGGAACCAGTTTTTGGTTCAGACGACGACCCGTAAACGATACCGCCTCTAGTCCGTGCCACCAGGTCTGATTCTGATGTACTTCCAGCACGTGCGATTGAGATACCTATCTCAGCTTTCTGTGAGAAGGAATAGGAAACTCGAATCGCAACGGTCACTCGTTGGCCTGGAATCGAGGTTGTCGGTGCCTCTATGGAGTCGATGATTACGTAATCCTGCCCTTGCTGAGCTCTCACAGATGTTAGTATCATTGCTACAGTTAGCAACACAAGAATAGTGGCCAGGGCCCTCAAGAGGATCTTGCCAAATGAGGATAACCTCCCACACAGTTAGCATTTTCGCTATTGCAAACAGGAGCTGATTTGAGGGGGTCAATAAACCGAACTTAGGCTACCGACCAAGCAGTTCGACCAATGCCTCACGATATGCCACTGCGTTAGCAAGCCTAGCCAAGTCACTTCCTCTCTGTATATGTATGATAGAACTCTTCAAGAAGCTGCAGATCCTTGCGGAGATCGTCCAGGCTCTGCTTGACGGTGATGTTGCCGCCCTGGATTGCTAGAATGATGGTTTGCTTCGCAGTCAGAAGATCCCGCCAATCACAGTAACAGTATCGGGAACGCTCATGGTGCAATAGCAATAGCAATAATGCAAAGTAGTGCGATTCCGGTCATTCTGATTTCTGGAGGGCATCTCCGAAAGGAATGATGTTTCTCTTGCGAGGATACCAGGAAGATAGCGACATAAACATCGAACCGGGCACAGTAGTGGATGTGACGCTTCCAATATGGAGGATTGGGGAATGTCTTCTTCACGCAGAGAGATTGGCCAAGGTCATCGGAGACCAATCAACTTCCGTTGCATTCCGTGCCATGTGGGAAGGTCTTTCAGGTCGCACCCTCATCTCTTGGGCGACGCCACGCCGCATCTTCTTTGATCCAAGAGGCCCATCGAGACAGGACTCAGTAACCTCTGAGGTTACTATTCAATCAGACCAAATTAGTGAAACATTACCTGAAACCGTGAGGGCCCTGACGAAACCATTGTACGAAACGTTCGATTTCTACGACATTCCTCCAACTATGGTGAGAGATGAACTACTGAAGATGAGAGGCATCAAATCTTGAAAAGCCGTTCTCCAGGTAATGGGTGTCGCAAAATACCTCGCCCGCTCGCTCACTGGGGGATGGATCAGAACCGAAGTCAAAGATGAAGAAAAATAAACCGATCACAATGCGTCAGATGAGAGGTAGATATCAGTGGAAGGCGACACAATAGAGATCAAGTTCACAATTCATCATGCTCCCGTTTGTCTTCCGGCATGTTAGACCTAGCTTCGTCCAAGATTTTTGCAGCCCACTCATTCAGGACATCCATAGGCGGAGTATTAGTCGTTGTTCATTTGCGGAATTTAGCGGTTAGGTGGATAGAGTTGCCCTGGGAAGACGGTCGCATGAGCCCTAAAGCGTGGATAGATTACGTAGAGATAGGCAATTGGAAACCGAGAGCTTCGCCGAGGACGAAAAAACCAATATGATACTGGGTGGTCTCTTAGTACTGGGCCTGGTGTACGTTATCGTCTCGGCACTGTTCTTGTTTCATTGGATTCCCTAACCTCAGTACTCGTAGGAGTCCTCTACGCCCTCCAAGTCGCTAGGATTATACGAAATCGGAGAGGCTGGTTGGGTTCATTCGGAGTTTGATGTTCATGGGGTCGAAGACCTGTGAGAGTGACGCGAATAGACTGAGAACGTAATCGTCCACGTCGACCTCCTTCAGATTCGCCTGTGCCGTTGGCTTGACGGTGAACTGCCTGCCCTGTAACCTGAATGGAAGCACCTTCACAAATCCAATCGTGTCCCCCCGATCGGGCCGCTTTCCCTGCCACTCAAGCAGCCAAGCCGCTTGGTAGGGCTGCGCAAGTCTCTTCGACCGTAACTTCTCCGCCGGCTCCTCCCTAAGCTCAACCCGGTATTCTAGGTCGGCCAGACTCACGGACCTGCTCCGAAGCCGGTGAATTGATTCGGCAACTATGTCGGACAGATGCAGTTTGGCGGATTCGAATTCGGTGGGTGACCGGCGTCCTTGGGCGAGTTGGGTTAAGCATTGTTGGAAGGTTTGATGGAAGAATCCGGGTGAGTTGGATTTGGCGATGGCTAAACCTTTGATTTCCGGTTCTCCGTTAGGTAGGATGCCGAAGTAGGCTTTGATTGTGCTGAGGACGCAGACCGAGTAGACACGATCATAGGCCAATTGGAGCCTGAACTTACTACCGACCTCTTGAATGAGCTTCCACGTCTCCTCCCCAGTTGGATTGTCTAGGAATAGACTATCCGTGTCGGAGTACTTCGGCCTGAGGTCCATCTTCTTCGCCAAATCCCATGTGGATTGGAGAACGAATCTTCCGTAAGCTGTGATCGCCTCGCCCAGAAGTGGACTGGCTAGGCCGTGAATTCGGATTGTAACGCCGTAGCAAGAGACGAGAAATAGTTTCAAGATTCGCGATGCGGCCACAACGTTACCGTCCGACTCACCTGCTGTTTTAGTCTGGGGTTTGTAGACCTGCAGACGCAGATCGCGGAGAGCGCCTACGAGTGCAGAGTAGACTCCACGTCGTTTCGTGCAAACGTGTAGTTGTGGTTGGCCGGGCACCTGGTTGCTTCGACATTCTGGGTGGGGGCGTTGGATTGTCTCATACGAGAGGTTGAATACGTCGATACAACCCGGGTAGAGAGATTCGAAATCTAGGACGTGCATGTTGAAGTAAGTACCAGGCTCCGGCCCGATTGCTAAGGCGCCCGTTACCTGTTTTCTCGTGTCTCCGAGTTTGAGTTCTTCAGGGTTGGGGATGAGGATGTTATGGGAGCGGTAGTAGGTGTTGAGCATTGAACGGATCCAGTCGGAGACGGAATAGTTTCTGTAGGTTCGGTTTAGGGGCAGGTTCGCTAAGCGGCTCAGAAGAAATGCATTATAGTAATCCTCCTCCGAGCCCACCTCACGCAGATTGAGCTTCTCTTCAGGAATCTTAGGTACGGGTTGGCTGACGTAGGCATATGCCTCCTGTAGCGAAGCATACTTGAGTGGGTCACTTCGGCTGATCCTTCCGAACAATTTCTCAAAGCGAGAACCATCCTCGCCAACTAACGAAGCATCCGGAACCCAACCGTGATCGCTGAAACGGTGGAGGATGCCGAACCGAAGGCCTTTATCATATGCGTAGCTGAGGGCAGGATCAATGTCCAGCTCCCAAGCTTTGGTGTCTTTCGAAGGTTTCTCTGTGTAGGTGACCTTGTATAGTGTCAACTCGTTTCCTGTAAAGAGGTCTATCTTCTTGACGGGTTCACCCTGCTTCTGCATAGTGAGGTAGTATGGGTGAAAATCTCTTTCAACCCATTCAATCGATTCCAAGTCGAGTGAAGTGATCAGCCTGAGAGTGACTAACCCCGTCTTGTAGCTGGCTCCTACAAGCCACGCAGATTGACCCTCGAGAACCAAGAGCGCACCTCCCTTTGATCCTGGATAATTGGTTCTCTTTAGGCTTGAAGGAAGCGATGTTCCCCGCCGCAATAACTGGAGATCGTGATTTCAAAAGTCTGAAGGGATGGATTCTTCATACGCCTCTACCATTAAACCACCGCAATATCTCCCGCTTCCAGCTGTGAATACGATTGGAATTCTATCAAGGATCTTCTCGTTGGGGTGGTTCTTGATCCAATCCCGCATCTTCTGGTCGACCTCCAACCAGATCCCGCCCGCAGATTATGACCCCAACTCGTTTCCTAGCTTTGGCTTTCATATTTTGACCATCACAGCGAATGGGACGAATTTTCTTCAATCATATGGTCTAGAGCCTCCGGAAGAAGCGCGCTGCCTTTCTCTCTTCCGCAACGTTTCAACGTCGCGAGGTTGAGGCTTAGGAGGGACGGCTGCAGGTTCTTTGTAGCCGGCGCGTTGCACCTTCATGAGCTCATCGGCTGTGATGAACCCTGTCTCCTGCTGCTTGAACTGGATCGCACGCACTTCGCCCATGTCATAATCCGGGAGCCTGACGTGGAACACAAGTTCGTCTGCTCTCCCCTCAATTTCCAATCCCAAGAGATCGTAGTCGTCTGAGAGGGATAGAAAGCGGCGGATTATCTTAATCCGGTCTGATGGCAAGGCAACTTCCTTAGATTCTACCTCCGCTTGATCGCACCATTGGCAGATCCACGTGACATTTCTTATCAGAGCGCTAGGAACCTTGAG
>Ga0315280_10002644_pt1 | contig 28744 bp, 23 predicted proteins | sample YL17G06_40_MG_FD_203697 | JGI IMG/M metagenome (GOLD analysis project Ga0315280, IMG submission 203697) | Sediment microbial communities from Yellowstone Lake, YNP, Wyoming, USA - YL17G06_40 | ecosystem: Environmental > Aquatic > Freshwater > Lake > Sediment | place: USA: Wyoming | collected... | reverse complement strand
ATGGACCTCCTGGCATCGCTCTGGAATGACCTCCAAAAAAGGGCGCCGCAAAAAATCGAGGCCGCGGGGTTTGGCATACCGGGCATCTACAGTCTCAAGGAAAAGAAAATCTTCCAATCGCCCAACTACGCCGACTTGGACAATTTCGACCTCACCCCGGCTATCGCCAAGTTCATCCGCGTCCCTTTCTGGGTCGATAACGACGCCAACATGGCGGCCTTCGGTGAATGGGCGTGCGGCGCGGGCCGGGGCGTTTCCAGCATGATCCTGCTCACGATCGGGACCGGCATCGGAGGCGGCATCATCCTCGGCGGCAAGCTGTGGCAGGGAAGCTGTGGCTACGCCGGAGAAATCGGTCATATCGTCGTCAACCCCGGCGGCATCCGGTGCAAATGCGGCATCCAGGGCTGTCTCGAAACCGAAGCCTCTGCCCCGGCCATCGTTAGAAAATACGTCAGCCTCCGCAAGAGAAACGAAGGTTTCACGGCGGAGGACATTTATTATCGGGCCCAGGGAGGGGAAGCAGCCGCCCGCCAGGCCTTTGCTCAGGCTGGATACTATTTGGGGATAGGCTTGGGCATGGTCATCAACCTGCTCAACCCGGAGAAAATCCTGCTGGGCGGCGGGGTGATGACCACGGGCGAATACCTTCTCGCGCCGGCCGTGGAGGAAACCCGTCGCAGGTCCTACAAGGCCACTTTTGGCTGTTGCGCAATCGAAAAAGCCGGCCTGGGGAATGATGCCGGGCTGATCGGCGCCGCGTCCTGGGCTAAATCCAACTTGAAGTCGGGTTAGATCAACAAATCGAAATAGAACCTAAGAAAAATCGTTTTTGGGTTTTCGGATGGCCTTCCGATTTTTCCCTCGAAGCCTTTATTTGAATTCCAGGATTTTTTTCGTGGTCTCGTTGCCCGTTTTGTTAGTCAGGCTGATCGACAACATGCTTTTGCCCTGATGAAGCCGCTCGAGAGCTTGGTCGCCGGTAATCAAAAAAGGGATATCGATAATATAGCTGTCTTGCCCTTTTTCCCTCAGCTCGGATTCGTTGAGCGCCAAATCATACGAGCTCTGGCTCTCCCAGATGAGGAGTTTCTTCGAGTCTCGGAGCTCCAGCTTGACCTCCAGCGCCGCGCTCATTTTTTCCCCTTTGGCTTTGAACCAGATCCGGCCGTAAGAAATGTCCAGGACGACCGTTCCCTCAATCTTTTGGGCGTCCTGGGACGTAAATTTCAAGCGGGCATTGAAATCAAAATCAACCGGGCGCTTCTCTTCACCAAATGTCTTCTGGGCCTCGTCTAGAGCGATGCTGAGATCGTGCATATACATGAGGTTGAGATCCCGGAGAGCGGTGAGGTCGTATGTCACCAGCTTGTAGCTTCCGGTGCAGGAGGGGTCGGAAAAAACCACCGGAAAATCCCCGTAGGACCAGACCTCACTGCATCTTGAATAAGAATCCTGGCCCATGGGCTGGGTGCTCCTATCCGTGGGCGGGCCGAACAGGATGTAGATCCGCCCTCGGTCCGTCAGCCAGCCGGGAATCCCCTCGCCCATGAAGAGCTTGGTGGCCCGCTCGATGCGGCTGAAATATTCGATCTTGAAGGCGTTCTCCTTGGCGGTCGGGTCCGGGTTGCGACGCTGCCAAAACTCCTCGATGAACTTCGGTTTTTCGGAATCCGGAAGTTCTAGGAAGATTCTTCGCTCATCGCTCGTGATGATATACCGCACCTTGGAAATAAAATCGGCGTATTCCGGGACGAGCTTCCGCTCCAGGTTATAGAGCTTGCAGGAGACGGACAGCGCGACCGCCGCCAAGAGCCCTGCCAACATTATCTTAAAAACAGCTTTGTTCATTTTTTCTCTTTCAGGGCCTGTACGTTCTTCCGGATCTGAGGCTGGTCGGGGCTTATCTCGAGGGACTTCTCCCAGGCGGCCAGAGCTTCTTTGGTTCTGCCGAGCCCGAGATAGCATTCCCCGATGGCGTTGAGCAGGTTGGCATTGATGCCAAAATGAGTGACGGTCTGGTCATAGATCTCCACGGCCTTGGCGAATTCATTCAGCTTTTGATGGGCCTGGCCGGCAAGGAAAAAGATCTCGTATTTCGGAGATTTTGTCTGTTTTAGGAAAGAGACAAGCACGGACGGAACTTTGGCATATTCCGCCAGGGCCATATAGGCCTGGGCTAGGCTGAGAGCGATTTCTGGGGAATCCGATTTCCTCAGGAATGCCTTTTCCAAGAGCCCCTTGGCCTCCTCCGCCCGGCCGGAATTCAACAGCTGGGTCCCAATGAGGTGGTCATAGAGCGGATCGCCCGGCTCCGGCATGAGCTTGGAATAAAACCAGGGACGGGGGATGGCAGCCTGGGGCGTCACATCGAATTCTTCGGACTGGGAAACGATCTCTTTTCCCCCGGCCAGAACGGCCATTCCGAGCTTGTAATGTGCCGGGGCGAATTCGGCGAGCGAAAATTCTTCGAGACAATTCGGCCAATCCGCGTAGTCGGCGAGCGGACGGGATTTCTGATAAGCGACTTGGGCCTCTCGGGCCTCCCTTAGAAATGTGTATTGGACAACGCCCTTGGCCCTTTCGTCGGGGCTGAGCCCAAGGATTTGAAAAGCCACGGCCAGCGGCTCCTTTTTTGTAAAGACCCGGTTCGGCTGGCAGAAAATCTGATGAGCGCCGAATTGGAATGGCTTGAGTCTTGTCTTGCTGCTATCCGCACGCGCGGTCCTATACCCCAGGACCGGCAAAGTCATTTGCCTGGTCGGGGATTCCTCGGGAATGACCAATGTCTGTTCGAGCGTGGTAAATTCCTTGGAAATCTCATTCTTAACAAGGATCGAGAGCTTGTAGGTGCCCGGGATGAGGGGGAACAAGTCATGGATGTCGAAGGGTTGGACATTCGCCAGCTTGATCTGCGCCTCATCCATATTCACGGTAAAGTCCTTATCAAACTGATAGATCTGCTTTCCCTCGAGCGAAGTGACGGTGCCGTTGAGCTTGAGGGTCGTGTAATACTTGTTTTCATACGCATCGACAGACAGCCTCTTGAGCTCTATGGCATAATGAACGAAATACAAGCCAGAGGGATCCCTGGCGACCCTGATCAGGGAATCGTTGTCCAGGTAGTTGGCGCTGTATTCGACCTCAATGATATCTTTGTACTGGAGAAACTTCTGGGCGTACTTTTCCTCGACTTGATTCCTGGGCAAGTCCTCGACCTTATTGATGAGGATGTCCGAGGCCAGCGTTGGACGACCCAGGCCGGTCACGGGTTCGCCCGGAATGAGAGAGAGGGAGACATCGGCCAGGCCCGGCTCGATTTCTCTCAGGCTCTCATAAGCCTTCATGTAATCGACGGGGTCGCCGAAATAATTGGTCAAAAGGGCTTGCGGGCCGTCCTTGGCCGGGCTGTAAATTTTATAGTCGCCCTGCCCTCCTTCCTGAAAAAAGACGAGGTGGAATCCGGGAGGAAGGCCGAAACTCGCTTTGTCCTGGTAAAACCAGACCTCCGTGGCGCGGATTGCCGTTTTTCCTTCAAATCTCTGAACATCGTTCGGCTCGCCCAGGATGATATAAATCCGGCCGCGGTCCGTTCTCCAGCCCGGCATGGGCGCGGACCGGCCGAAAAAGTGATTGGCATAGTTAATCCGGCGGTAATGTTCGGTCCTAAACTCATTTTCCAGTGTGTTGGGGTTCGGGTCCCTATGCTTCCAGAACGCTTCCATAAAGAGGTCCCGCTCCCTGTCTGTTTGGAGCTTCAAAAAAACCTCCCGCTCGATGGGAGTGATGATATAGACGACTTCCTCGTCCAGCCATTTTCTGTAGGGCTCCGGAAGTTTTGTTTTCTGTGGGGATAGGCTCTCGCCAACCAGGCAAGAGACCAAGACTAATAGGACAGCAACGAGAGTGCGCGATCTCAAGACTGGGCTCCTTGCTAGAATTTTTCTTATTTGGTCATAGAAGACGCTTTTGCATAATACAGGTTGACGAATTTTTCCTGGACTTTGAAGGACCAGTGGATATCCCGAATGAAGTTCACGGCCTTTTGCCGATCGTTCATCCCGATCAGACGGACGAGCTCGGCGTGCTCACCGATGGACGCCTGTTCCCATTCCTTGACAAAGCCCTTCTGGCGGGGAAAATCGTAGAGGCGCTTTTTCAGGGTATTCACGATCTTTTTAAGATTCTCGTTTCCGCTGAGGTTGAGGAAAACGCTATGAAAAATCAAATTTTTCTCGTAGTAAAGGTCAAAATTATCGTTGTCGATAGCGTCCTTCATTTCGGCATTCAGCTTTTCCAGGTATTGGATGTCGGATTCCTTCAAGTTGTCCAGGGCAGAGAGAAGGGCGGTGCTCTCTAAGGCACCGATGATCTCATAATAGTTCTTGATGTCCTGAATGGTCAAGACATTGACAACGACTTTCCGGCGGGGCAGGATCGAAACGAAGCCCTCCATTTCCAGCTGGAGAAGCGCATCCCGCAGGGGCGTCTTGCTGACCCCCAGCTTTTTGGATGTCTCTTCCATATCGATCACGGAGCCCGGCAGGATAGCCCCGATGCGCATTTGTTCCCTAAGATATTCGTAAACCTGCTCTTTCAGTGATTTGATATTGAGGACCGGTTTGTTTTCCACGGGCTAACGACCTCCTTCCTGCGATATATGCCGGATTAAGAATATGAGATATGAGGGGTTAAGTCAATATCCAGAGAGCCCGTCCCTCAAACCCGCCGATATTTTACCTTCCGGGGTCATAGCTACACATTTGACATATTAAATCCCCGGGGGAGGAGGCCTCGCTGAGACCGTCGCTTTCTCGATTTTGTCAAATGTGTCGCTTTGACCCCCTTCCTCGGGATATGTTATAAGAATAAATTAAAGGAGCAACCCTTTGATCGAACTTCGGCACGTTTCCAAAAGCTACAATAAAGGCAAGGTCAAGGCCGTGGATGACCTTGACCTGATCATACAGCCGGGCGAGATCTTCGGCTTTCTGGGGCCCAACGGGGCGGGAAAAACCACGACCATTAAATTGATCGTCGGGCTCCTCAAGCCGGATTCGGGGGCCGTCACCATCAATGGCCTTGACAACCAAAAAGAAGCCCTCCGCTGCAAAGCGATGACGACCTACGTCCCGGACTATCCCGCCGTTTACGAGCGTTTGACCGGCTTGGAATATTTGAATTTCATCGGCGATGTCTATGGAGTAGTCAAGAAGGACCGGATTGAGAGGATCGAGAAATGGCTGGAAATTTTTGACCTCAGCCAGGCCGTTTCCAGCCCCATCCAGAGTTACTCTCACGGCATGAGACAGAAGATTGTCCTAATGGCCGCTCTTTTGCCGGCGCCCCGAGTGATGGTCTGGGACGAGCCGATGGTCGGGCTGGACCCGCGCGCGTCCTTTCATTTGAAAGAAATCATGAGGGAGCACTGCGACCGGGGCAAGACCCTCTTCTTTTCCACCCATATCATGGAGGTGGCTGAAAAGCTCTGCGACCGCATCGGCATCATCAACAAGGGGAAGCTCATCGCCTGCGGGAGCATGGACGAGCTCAAAAAGCTGAACCACGAGCAGCAGGAATCGCTGGAGAATATCTTCCTGGAGCTGACGGAAAAATGAAGAAGCTCCGGTCGGTCGTCCGAGTCGGGCTGAAATCCAATTTCGGCCTTGCGGTCCTGCGGCACAGAATCTTTAAAGAAAAAAAGGACCGTTGGCTCGTCCCTTTGATCGGCGTGGCGTTTCTCGGCTTGGCGCCGACGGTATACGGCTATTTAGCCCTGATGAAAACCTTTTATCGCGGCCTCCTGCCTCTCGGGCAGCAACATCTCATCCTGACGTTCGGGATATTGGCGGGCCAGATTTTTGTCTTGATTTTCGGGCTCTACTACGTGATGTCGGCCTTCTATTTTTCCAAGGACCTGGACATCCTTATCCCCTTGCCCATCAAACCCTTCCAGGTCATGTTTTCCAAATTTGCCGTGATCCTGGTCAATGAATACCTGACCATCGCCTTCTTTGTCCTGCCGGTCTTGGTCTATTACGGGATTTTATCCAAAGCCGGCCTCCCCTATTGGCTCGATGCCCTGGTCATTTATCTGATGCTCCCCGTCATCCCGCTGGCCATCGTCTCGCTGCTGGTCATCGGCATGATGCGCGCCGTCAACCTCAGCCGGAAGAAAGATGCGCTGATCATTGTCGGCAGCCTTGTCCTGATCATGCTCGGGATGGGACTCCAATATGTTTCGAGAAGGACCGCCGGCGCGTCTCCGGACCCGCAGGCGATGCTCCGCTTCCTGACCAATCCCGACGGACTTGTCCAGCGGTTCGGCTCGGCTTTTCCTCCGAGCATCTGGGCCTCCAAAGCGCTGGCCGGAGGATTTTCGGCCAGGGGCTTTACGAATTTGTTTCTGTTCATCGGCGTTTCACTCCTCATCTTTTATGGAATCCTGGTTATGTCAGAGAAGCTGTTCTACCGTGGGCTGATCGGGATCGGAGAAGTCTCGGGCAGGAAAAAAGCCATCTCCAAAGAAGGCATCGCGCGAAAGGTTTCGTCCGGGCGTCGTCCGATTGGGGCGATCTTCGCCAGAGAGTGGCGAATCATGTTCCGGACGCCGATCTTTTTGCTCAACGGCGTGCTCGTTGTCGTCATCGTTCCAATGATTTTTGTCATCATGGCCGAAACGGGGACAGGAAGGGGCGACAACGCTTTTCTTTTGAGGATTATGACCTCGGCCAAGCCGATCTATGTCATCCTGGCCGCAGCCTGTTTCCTGACCTTTTGCTCCTGTCTAAATGGAACTTCGTCCTCGACTTTTTCACGAGAGGGCGGCCAGTTCTGGATGTCCAAGGTCATCCCGGTCACTCCCAAGGAACAGGTGATCGCCAAATTTCTCCATTCCTATTTCATCGCCCTGCTCGGAATTGTCGTGGCGTCCGGGGTCGCCATTTTTGTGATCCATCTGAAGGCCGTCGTGTTTGCGGGCGCCTTTCTGATTTCCCTGACGGCGGCAGTCGCCCTGACGGCCGTCGGCATGATTATCGACCTGGCCCGGCCGCTGCTCGATTGGACCAATCCGCAGAAGGCCGTCAAACAGAACCTGAATGTCCTGCTGTCGATGCTGGCCGACATCGGAATTCTGACGGTGCTCGGATTCTTCAGTTTCTTCCTGCTCAAGCGGGGAATCGGAGGGGGAGGGCTGTTCGCAACCCTTTTGGGAATCTTGATCCTTCTTTCGTACGCGAGCTTCCAGTTTCTCCTTAAATTTGCCAACAAAAGATACGTCGAAATCGAAGTCTAGCAAGAGGTTTGACCCCGTCACGACCCCGTTACCAAAAGATGATGTAGAGAACCAGGGTGATGGCGATCACCAGCACGCACAATCCCTTCAGAGTCGGTGACGACCGCATGTCGAAATCTTTGTTCACCGGCATGACCTTCGGCTCCTTCAGCGGCTTGAGGGCCGTAATGACGGCCATGACGATCAGCAATAAGACAAAGGTGATGGCCATGCGATTGAGAAAAGCGATGCTCCCAAACTGCCATTTCAGGAAACCGTAGGCCGGGACGGACAGGATGAGCCTCGACCCCGGAAAAGGTCCGCCCAGGCTACGACCTTCAGCCCGCCCCAAGTCGTATAAATGGCGGCAATAATGCCGATGATCCAGACGGACTGGGTGAGGTTCATGTCAAAAATCGTATGGAGGGCAAGATCGCCCGTATAGACCACGGCGGCGATGCTGACGACAATATAAATGACGGCAAGATAAAAGGCCATGATGCCGCGGGCGATCGGATGGTAGCGGTACTCCAGATACTCGGGGATCGTGTAAATCCCGCTCCGCAAAAACTTGGGCAGGAAAAAGAGCGCGACAAAAATCGTGATATCAGCCCAATGCATCCTTCTCTCCTTGTGCCCGAAGTTCCTTTTTCACGGCCCCGGATTCAAGCGTTTTCTATTATGTCTATCTTTTCCCTCTAGAAAAAGCAGCTAGCCTGAAATATTTGACATCAGATATTTGGGGTGATATTCTAATGAACTGATTATTAAAAAAACGAGCTCCATGAGAAGAGGGAACATAAAGCGGACGGTTCAATTTCTTCGGGTTTTCCTCTGTTCCAAAAAATAGAACTGTCCTTATATATTAAGGAGGCCGCATGAAACAAAAAAATCTTTTGGGAAGAGCCGTTTTACTATTGATCCTCGTCTGCTTACCTGTTTTCCTCTCGGCCCAAGGCAAGTTGGCAGACTACGAGAGGGCAAGCGCGCTGCGAGATAAAGTCGAAGGGCTGGCCCTCAATATCACGGGCCGTGTCACGTGGATCGACATGACGAGCCGCTTTTGGTACAGGAAGACAATCCAAGGCGGCAGTGAATTCGAAGTCGTGGACGCCGCGACCCTGACCAAGAAGCCGGCCTTCGACCATGCTAAGCTCGCCGCTTCGCTTTCCGCGGCGGCCGGAGAAAAATACACCGGCCTCAAGCTTCCCTTCATGGCCATCAATTTTGTCGATAATGAAAAAGCCATCGAGTTCGACGTCGGCGATTCCCGGTGGAAATGCGACCTCTCCGATTACTCCTGCAAAAAGACCGGCCCGGCAGAGCGCCGCGGCCGATTTGGCGGCGGAGGCGGGCTCGGGCAGGGAGGACCGCCCGCGGAAGCCGCTTCGAAGGAAGCTAAGTCTTCTCCCGATGGAAAGTGGGAGGCGTTCATCAAGAATTACAATATCTTCGTGCGGTTCAAAGACAAAAAAGAAGAGACGGCCCTGAGCTTCGATGGCTCCGAAGGAAACTATTACATCTACCGTTCCATCGTCTGGTCGCCCGATTCAAAAATGCTGGCCGCCTATCGCCTCCGCCCCGGCTACCACCGGTTCATTCAATACGTCGAATCGTCACCCTCCGACCAGCTCCAGCCGAAGTATTCGACGATGGAATATGCCAAGCCGGGGGATGCCCTCGATATCGACCAGCCCGTTCTGTTCCAGATCGAGGGGAAGAAACAAATCACTATCGACGACGGCCTTTTCCCGAATCCATACGACATGTCGAACATCGTCTGGTGGAAGGACAGCCGAGGTTTCACGTTTGAATACAATCAGCGGGGGCATCAAGTCTATCGGGTCATCGAAGTGGACGCCGCGACCGGTAAGGCCCGCGCCCTAATCACCGAGGAATTCGCGACGTTTTTCTGCTACTCCGGCAAGAAGTACCGCCGCGATCTCGCGGACGGGAAAGAAACCATCTGGATGTCGGAGCGCGACGGATGGAACCACCTCTATTTGTATGACGGCGTCGCCGGCGCTGTGAAAAACCAGATCACCAAGGGCGAATGGGTGGTGCGGGGAGTGGACAAGGTCGATGAGGCGGCGCGCCAGATCTGGTTCCGGGCGAGCGGGATGGTTCCGGGAAAAGACCCCTACTTCATTCATAATTACCGCATCAATTTTGACGGCAGCGGACTCATGCCCCTGACCGAAGCCGATGCGAATCACATCGTGAGTTTCTCCCCGGACACGAAATATTATGTCGACACTTTTTCGCGGGTCGATCAGCCTCCGGTCTCTGAACTCCGACGTGCCGAGGACAGAAAGGTCCTGATGGAAGTCGAGCGTGCCGACATCCAAGAGCTACTCAAAACCGGCTGGCGCGCACCCGAAGTGTTCACGGCCAAGGGCCGGGACGGAAAGACCGATATTTGGGGAATCATCATCCGGCCGATGACCTTCGACAAATCCAAAAAATATCCCGTCATCGAAAACATCTATGCCGGTCCCCAGGATTCCTTCGTGCCGAAATCGTTTAGCCCGTATTATTCGATGCAGTCGCTGGCGGAACTGGGCTTCATTGTCGTTCAATGCGACGGAATGGGAACGTCCAACCGGTCCAAGGCCTTCCACGACATCTGTTGGAAGAACCTGGGTGACGCCGGCTTTCCGGACCGCATCCTCTGGCACAAGGCCGTCGCCGCCAAATACCCCTATTATGATATCAGCCGGGTCGGCATCTACGGCAACTCGGCCGGCGGGCAGAACGCACTGGGCGGCCTGCTCTTCCACCCGGAATTCTACAAGGCCTGCTTTTCATCCTGCGGCTGCCACGACAACCGGATGGACAAGATCTGGTGGAATGAGCAATGGATGGGCTGGCCGCTGGGGCCCGAGTACGCAGCCTCCTCGAATGTCGAGAATGCCTACCGGCTCAAGGGCAAGCTCCTGCTCGTCGTCGGCGAGATGGACCCGAACGTGGACCCGGCCTCGACCATGCAGGTTGTCAACGCGCTCATCAAAGCCAACAAAACGTTCGACCTGCTTGTCATACCCGGCGGGGGCCACGGCCCGGGCGGAGCCTACGGCGAACGGAAGCGCAACGATTTCTTCGTCCATAACCTGCTCGGCGTCGAGCCGCCGGATTGGAACAGGGTTGAGCCGAAGAAACCGGCAGCCGGCGCTTCCACGGGAATCATCCAAAGATAAATTGAAAAATATGCCCGATCTTGTTTCCCCGCTTTAAGATCAATCCTGGCCGTCAGGCCCCAGCGGTCGTGCTCTCTCTCGGCCACGACCATCTCGTTGGGCGTGATGTGAACGACAAAAAACTCGCCGGGCGCCGGGTCGATCTGGGGCGAGCCGACGCACCAGGTTGGAAATCCGTTCCAATTGAAATATTGTGGCATGTGGGAATGACCCCAGAATATGGCGATAATATTATAATTTTTGATCGCATCATAATACGCCGAGCGCTCCCGCTCCGACCACCAGCCCTTGCCCCAGTCGTCCCAGCCGTAGTGCTGGACCAGAACAACCGGCCGTCCGCTTAATCCCACATTTCTGGCCAGGTCGTCGATCAAAAATTCCAGGCTGTGCTGGGGATATTTCCAGTCGCCTTCAAAATGCCGGCCCCAGGGATTGACGATGTCATCCCCCGCTGTTCCTGGAAACAGGTTAAGCTGGACAAAATGGACCTGGTCCCAATCCCAGGAATAATGCAGCCCGTTGCTTGAAATATTTTTTACGGCGGGTCGGACGGCATTGCGGGCGACGATTCCCCTGCGGACCGGATCCCGGGCGCCTCCGTCGTGGTTTCCGGCGCCTTCATAAGCCGGATAGACGAGCCGGCCTTCGCCGTTGATGCCGTAATCTTCGGCAAAGGATCGAAAGATTTCCGCCGCGTCCTCCGCCTCTCCCTCATCAACGAGGTCGCCCAGGACAAGCACGCCGCGCGGCGTCTTCACGATTCCGTCCCCGACGCTCTTGGGATAGAGCGCTCCCGGGAAGCTGTTCATGACATCAACCATCATCCGGTCGGCTTTAGCGATAGTCACACTTGCTCCATAATGCGTGTCGGAAACGAGGAAGAATGTGATGTCGCCCGATTGGGGTTTGTCTTCAACTCTGAATGACCAGATATCGCCCTTGGCCGGGGTGAGCCTGCCGTTATTCGTGTCCACCCGCCAGAAATATTTTTTCCCTTGCTCGAGCGGCAATCGGGGAATCCGACAGCCATTGGCAGCCGCCGGCAGTCCTCTGATCTGAGGAGTGATCGCTTTTTGAACCTGATCTTGGGAATCGCCGAAATAGACATCCTGGGAGACGGCATAGCGGCCCGGTGTCCACCGAAGTTCGGTTAAATCCGCTTTCACGGCGGCAATTTTATCGCGCGGGAAAGGACGGCCAGCGGGGCAGGCGCTGACCGTGAAGCTCCACGTTTCGCCGCGCGAGATGGCTTTGCCGGCTTTGCCGATCTGATCGACACGCCAGAAATAAGTCCGGCCCAGGGAAAGACGCGGGGTCTTCCAAGAATGCGAATTTGGAGGCAGGCTGTCCTGGAAAGCTCTTGAGCTTTTGCCGGCGCTCTCAATTTCGCTCCTGTCGGCACTCAAGTAAATTTCGAAAGAATCAAGATGCTTGGCGCCGGCTTCCCACTGGAGGGACGCCGATAAGTTTTCGATGGTTTCGCCATTTTTCGGAGACGGATGAAAAGCCGCCGTCAAACCGATGAGATTGCGGATATCAAGCGCCGACAAAGCATCATCGTAAAGCCGTAGCTCGGCGAGCGAAGCGGAGAACAGCGTGACGGGCACATTTTTCCCGGAATCCCAGGCGGCGCCGACAATAATCGGCTCGCCATTTTTAATGTTCAGGGCGCAGGATTTTTCAACATTGAGCTCGCCGTTTAAATAGACTTTAAGGACGCTGCCATCAAAAGTGATCGCGAGATGCTGCCAAGTTTTATCGGCAGGCACCCCGCCATCATATCCGGCTTTTATCGATCCGGCGCTCAAGAAAGCTGCATCCCTCCCATTCCCGACGGAAAATTCGGCGCTGTTTTTGGGCTTCGATGCCCAGGAGAGAATGGTTTTCTTTCGATCGATTTGCGGGTCATAAACCCAGGCGACGGCAGAAAAAGAATGATTTCCGCCGAGCGGCTCAGGGACGGCGAATGTCGATTTCAGAAAATCGGCTTGGCCCTTGAATGTCACGGCCATACGGCCGGCCACCATCTCAAGGACGGGCAACGCCTTCGCGGCATTAAAACTGCCGCCCAGCGACCCAAGGTTGGGCCACGCCGCAAGCGGGCCCGGCATAAGTTTGGTCGCATCGAGGCTGACCAAGATTTCGGCGGAAAAGCAAGGACGCCCGAGCCAAATCAACAGGAGGAATGAGAATGCCAGGCGGCGTTTGAGCGTCATCTGTTACGAGCCTCGCAGAACCGCCTATTGTAAGGAAATATCGCTTGAACAAGCAATGTGATTACATTATAATTACGCCGGCAGGGACGACCGGCATGAAAACACACATCATTTCTATCGGGAATTCTCGGGGCATTCGCATCCCCAAGGCCATCCTGGAACAGTGCCGCATCGAAAAGGATGTGGAGATCGAACTCGAAAATGACAAAATTATCATTAAGCCCCTAAGGAAAACGCCCAGGAAAACCTGGACGCAAGCCTTCCAGAAAATGAAATTCCAGCAGGATGACAGGCTTCTAATCGATGACCACCTAGACCTGGATGAGAAAGATTGGGAATGGTAATGAAGCAGTACGATATCTACCTAATTTCTTTAGATCCGACGATCGGACACGAACTCAAAAAATCTCGTCCTTGCATCGTTATCTCTCCCGATGAGATGAATCAACATATTTCCACCGTTATCATAGCCCCGATGACGACCAAATCCCATCCTTTTCCGACGCGAGTTCCCATTGAATTCAAAGGCAAAGAAGGCTGGGTTGTGCTCGATCAGATTCGCACAGTGGACAAGCAGCGCCTGGTCACCAAGCTTGGGCAGCTCCGGCCAAGCCTGATAAAAAAAGTGAAAGCCGTCATCCAGGAAATGCTCGTGGATTAGTATGAAAAGTTTCTTGACAAATCGACATGGACAAAAGCAGTCAGATGTCATCCAAACAGGACATAACTCGCAGATTCTAAAACAATTTCCGCCTTAGGACCCCGCCCGACGCTTGGCACGTTTTATGCGGCAGTTTTCAGAGTGGGGATTTTGCCTAAATGGATTTGTCTATCCATCCGCCGTTTAAAAAATCGGTGCTATAATACAGACGGTATAATATTCTAGAAATCAGGGGGTTTATGAGATTATTTTAAGAATAAACATATGGGGAGACATATTCGTAATAAGAGAGAATACGGGCTTCGTGGATAATGGCCAGAATAAACATTAGGAAATTCGCCTTTCTCCTTCTTATTGACGGCTTGTGCCTTATCGCGGGGCCGCCCTTTCGATTAGGCTCAGCTCCCCAGGAAGTCGTCATCAGATTCCAAAAAGCCCTGCAGCATGAAGTCTCCGTCACCTTGAAGCTCATCCAGGTCTATGTCACGGATAAAAAAGGAAAAGCGGTCCAGGACCTCCAGAAATCGGATTTCATCGTCACCGATAACGGCCAGCCGAAAGAAATCACGGACTTTGAAAAACATATTCTCTCCGGGCCGGCCGCAATAACGGGGCCGCAGCCGCCCACAGAGAACATCGTCCCCACTGCGGTTCCTCCCCCGCCCCAGGTCATGCGCCGCAAATTCTTTCTCTTTTTCGACTTCGCCTTCAACAACCAGAAGGGCGTCAAGAAATCCAAAGAAGCGGCCCTCCATTTTATCGATGCGCAGCTGGGGCCGGAGGATGAAGTTGGACTCCTGTCCTATTCGGTTTTGAAGGGGCTCTCCATTCATGAATACCTGACCACGGAACACCAAAAAATCCGCCAGGCCGTGGAGGCGATGGACGTTAAAGACGTATCGGGGCGGGCCGAGAATGTCGAGGAGGAATATTGGCGGCAGGCCGTCGAGGGCGCCGATGAAACGGGCGGCTCCGTGGAGGCGATCGGGGGACTCCCCAGCCCGGCCGCCTGGCGGCAGGAATCGAAAGACCAGGCCCTGAATTTCATCCTCAAGATGACGGCCCTGGCCAAGGCCTTCCGCTACATTCCGGGGCAAAAACACTTCATCCTCTTTTCCACCGGCATCGCCAGCTCCATGATCTACGGCATGCAGGCGGGAAATGCGGCCCGCGGAAAATTCGAGACCGGCGACTTTGTCCTGCGCACGCAAAACGAGGAGATGCTCAAAGAGATGAGCGCGGCCAACTGCACGATTTTCACCTTCGACACACGTGAAGCCGCCATGGTTCCGTCGCTATTTTCGTATGATGAGCAGACATTCGGAGGAGGAGGCCGGAATATCTTCACCGTTGGGGGCGTCCAGCAGCAGGCAACATCTCTGTATAAAGATGATAAGATCACGGGCCAGTATGCGCTCCGCCGGCTGTCCAACACGACCGGCGGAAAATATTTCGCCAATATCGACAAGTATGAGGAGAACCTGGGGCAGGTGCAGGACCTCACCGGCTCCTATTATGTGCTCGGCTATTCCATCGACGAGAAATGGGACGGCCTGTACCACAAGATCAAGGTCGACGTGAAGCGGAAAGGCTGCGAGGTCCGCGCCCAGGCCGGCTATTTCAACCCAAAGCCCTTCCGAGAATTTTCGGATATGGAAAAGCAGCTTCATCTCTATGACCTGGCCTTGACCGAGCGACCGCTGTTCCAGACGCCGCTCGCGGCGGCGATGACCTCCCTGTTATGTCCGGGCGCGGCGGCTTCCAATCTCTTCCTGCTCATTAAAATCCCGGCCGCTACAGTCGAGAAATTGACCGGAAACAAGGTCGAAATCATGTCCTTCATTTTCGACGAGCAGGATAACCTGGCTGCCCTCCGCCGGGCCGAGGAAAATTTCGCCCGGCACCAAGGGAAAGACGTCTTTTACGCCTCGGGCACTCCTCTTCCGCCCGGAAGCTATCGATGCCGGCTGGTCATCCGCGACCTGGATACGGGAAGCGCCGCCGTCGCCTCGGCAAAGATCTATGTCCCTGCCAAGCCGGGACAGGGGATTCGACTGCACCCGCCGCTGCTGCTCGTTCCTGCCAAAAACTCCGCCTATCTGGAAGGCCGCCTGCCGGGGAAAAAAGAGAGCCCGGCGACGCATTTCTCCTGGAGCGATTACTATCCTTTCGACCCCGGCCAGCGGTCGCCCCTCATCGGAGAATTGCGGGCGGGCACTCCCAAGATCGCGGCTGTCGTGCCCTGCACGGTCAAGGGCATTCCTTTTCCGATGGTGGCTTATACGGCCTATCTGATAAGTTCCGCCGGCGAGAAAATCCCGATGACGGTTTCGGCGCTGGATGGGGAGAACAAAGAGGATGTCCGCATCCAGCTTTTGGAATTCCAACTGGGCGAGCTCAAACCGGGAAATTATATTCTCTACATCTTTGCCGAAGAGGCGGGGACAAAAGCTTTCTCTCATACACAGACAACGCTCATCATCATTCCATAAATGAAAGAACGCCATCTCGACAGGAGGGAATGAGATCAGCACGGAGGGACGCCATGAGCCTGAAAAAATATTTCGTTATCGGGTTTTCATTGCTTCTCATGGGGACGGACTTTCCCGGATTATTGTCCTGGGCCGGGGATCAACAAGAACAGAAGCCGATCGAGCATCAAGTCGCCGTCACGGTGAAACTCATCCAGGTCTATGCCATGGACAAAAAAGGCAATCCGGTCCCTGACCTGACCAAAGACGATTTTGTCGTCACTGACAGCGGCCGGCCGGTCACGCTGACCGAATTTGAAAAGCACCTGCTCCGAGCGCCGCCGCCGGCCAAAGAAAAAATCGTCATGACGGCCGCGGCTGCGCCTTCCCCCGAAATATTGAGCCGCAAGTTCTTCTTCTTCTTCGACTTCGCCTTCAACAACCAGCGGGGCGTCAACAAGTCGAAAGAGGCCGCCCTGCACTTCATCGACACGGAGCTCAGGCCGGATGATGAAGTGGGATTGCTGTCCTATTCCACGCTGAACGGGCTGGCCATCCACGAATACTTGACCACCGACCACAGCAAGGTGCGCGGGGCCGTGGTGGCGCTGAACACGAAACGGATCGACGGCCGGGCGGCCGGGGACATCGAGGAAGAATATTGGCGGCAGGCCACGGAGGGCCCTACCCTGGGAGCCTTTAACGTCGATCCGGACCACGTCAATTTCTTTCTGAAGAGTTCTCCGACCCTCAATTGGCGGCGGCAGGAATCGAAAAACATGTCGGAGAATTTTATCCTCAAGCTGACCTCTCTGGCCAAAGCCCTGCGCTATATTCCGGGGCAAAAACAGGTACTCCTGTTTTCCACCGGCATCGCCAACTGCACGATTTTTACCTTCGATACGAGGGAGGCGGCGCTCGTCCCCTCCCTATTCACCTACGACGAGCAAACCTTCGAGGAACGAAACCGGGATATTTTTTACGATCAGGGCATCCATCAGACGGCGACGGACCAGATGAAGGACAACAAGATCACCGGCCAATACTCGCTGCGGCGGCTGTCCGTCACGAGCGGGGGGAAATATTATTCGAATATCGAAAAATACAAGGAGAATCTGGAGCAGGTCCAGAACCTGACCGGCTCTTATTATGTTCTGGGCTATTACATTAGCGAGCAATGGGACGGCCAGTACCATCCCATCAAAGTCGATGTCAAGCGGAAAGGCTGCGAAGTCCACGCCCAGATGGGCTATTTCAACCCGAAACCGTATTCCGAGTATTCGGACCTGGAGAAACAACTACAGTTGTTCGACCTGACCCTGTCTGAGCGGCCGCTTTTTCAAACGCCGCTGACGTTTTCCGTCAACGGCCTGTCCTACGCGGCCGGAGAAGAAATGTGACTCCAGTTTCTTTCGAGGATTCCCAATCGGGTCATGGAAAAGTTCTCGGGCAAAAAAGCAGAGTTCCTTACGCTCATCTTCGATGCAAAGGAAAATCTCGTCGGACTCCAAAGGCGGGAGGCCGATCTCACGAAATACCGGGGCACCGATGTTTTCTACGCAGCCGGAGCGGCGCTCGTGCCGGGCAGGTATCGATACCGCCTGGTCATCAGGGATATGGAAACCGGGACCAGCGCCATCGCCTCGGCGCGGGTCGACATGCCCAGAAAGAGAGCGTTGAAGTCCAGTTCCTCGAACTATTGCTAAATAACATCCCGCCGGGAAAATACATGCTCTATCTTCATGCCGAAGCAGCGGGGACGAAATACGCTTCCTATGCCATGACGAATTTGACCATAAAATAAATCTTTCTTCCTGGCCGGAGGAAAGAGATGTGGATAAAATACAAAACAGTCGGGGTCAAACCTACTCGTTACGCAACCTCCCCTGGAGAATTGTACGTAATGAGTAGGTTTGACCCCGGATTTTAGGAGATGCGGGATGAAAAATAAATGGCGTTTCTTCGGTCTGGCCATCGGCCTCGTTCTTGCCGCCCAGCCGATTCTAGCCGCCCAAAACATCCTCATCCAAGTTCACCTCTTTCAGGGCGTTTGGATGGAGGACCAGCCCGGCCTGAAAAAAATCGAGGTCCTTACAACATCTTCCCGGCCGGAACTGTCCAGCCTCAAGGATAAAGCAACAAGCTCGGAAAGGGAATTGACGGCGGCCGCAATAGATGCCCTCTTGAATCTCTACGGTTTACAGACTGTGGAAGATTTGTTTTTACACGAGAAATGGTGGGATGGAAAGGATCTCCATGATATTCAGTGGGATGGAAGGATTCGACCCGAGGAAGCGGGGGAAAGAAAATTTCCCGATCTCTTTTCCGATATCATCGGCAAAGAGGCCTCCTATGGGATTAGCCTTTCGCTGAAAAGGCTTCCCTCGCAACAGATTGCCCTTCATTCGGTCATTTCCAAGACGAAAAAATCGGGGGATAAGGAAGTCATTGTCGATCAAGAGCTTGTCCTTGAAGTCGGCGATCCTGTCATCGTCGGCGTTCCTTATGAAGGCCGGGCTCATTTCATGATGGTTCTATTGACGGTCGGAAACCCGAGCGCGCACAAGCCTGAGTTGGAGAAAGACAAAAAGCCCAGACAAATCTATTTTTTTGCGGCACCCAAGCCCGTCACTCAAGTCCAGCCGTCCTATCCCGAAGAGCTGAGGAGGCGTCTCATCGGCGGCCAAATCGGCTTAAGGATCACGATCGACGAGAAAGGGGTTGTCCGGCGGGTCGAGGTCGAGAAGCCTCTTTATCCCTACCTCAATTATACGACGGTCCAGGCGTTCCGGCAGTGGACATTCGAGCCGATCCGCGTCGAGGGGAAGCCCGTCCCCGCGGCGTTTCGTTATACGTATAGCTTTTATCCCCGGGCATATGGGCAAGAGAATCCGCGGAGTGAAACGCCGCCCGCCGGATCCGATTCTTTCTCCCAGGAACAAATGCGCACGGTGCTTGACCGAAGCGGAGATTACTGCCAAAAACTCGCCGGCGCGGTGTTGGATTTCATCTGCGAGGAGACGATTAAAGAAACGCACTATAACCTCATCAATAACGTCAATTGGATGGTCCTCGCCATAGCGCCCACTACTCAGGCAACGACAAAAATCGGTCAGGTCAACGATGAAATCGCGATCAATGCATGGACCGATGATCAACCCAGAATCGTCGGACGGCAGCAAAAACGGATCCTCAACTGACCATAAGAAATGATTTTATGTGCGATTACCCGATCGTCAGGAAGGCCGGAGCGGTCGAGGAGCGCAGAATTATTTTGAAAGAGAACGGCCGCAAAAATACGGACCGCAATAAGCTCTTGGAAGAGAGGCGCTTCTCCGGCTTGAACTCTCTTCTGGCTCCCCTTCGGGTTCTCGCCAGAGACCGGCAGCCGCGGTTCAACTTCAGGATCATCGACGAAGAGAAGGTTCATGGGAACAAGGCCTTTGTCATCGAGGCTGTGCCTAAATCTGGAAATGAAGACGGGATCTGGTCCGCCAGGATCTGGGTCGATGAGGCGAGCTTTCAAATTCTCAAGAGCGAGATCGAAGGCGTGCCGATCGATGGATACGAGGACGTCTTGGACGATTGCGCCATTTTGAATATCAAGCCCATATTTACGATGACCCACGAATATCGGACCGAGAAAAACGGCGTCCTGTTTCCTTCGCGTTCAAAAGTCCATGCCGCCTATCCCGGGGTTGATTATCGAGGCCCCGCAGAAAAAATGGCAATCAACCTGACCTACGATAAATACAAGTTTTTCACGGTGGAGACGGAACACAAAATCATAAAATAAAATTTGCGGCTTTCGTTTTTCATAAGGAGGGAAGGATGAGCAAAACGAAATGGACGGTCGGAATTCTCTGCTTATTGGCCATCGCGATGTCCTGGGGCGCGGCGTTTCCCGGGAGGCAGGAAGATCTCGCTAAGCAGGTTGAAGAATTGAAAAAACAGGTGGCTGCGCTTGAGCAGAAGGTCGCCAGTCTGGAAAGCCGCCTGCAAAAAATCACGGTCGCGATTCCCCAGACGTTCCCCGAACTCAAGCAACTTCCCAAAGGTTGGGAGAAACGCGAGTTCAACGGGATGAGCTATTACATCATCCCCATCGACCAGGACTTAAAAAAAGCGGAGCCCGCAATCCGCTAAATGAGGGGGCAGGGTCAAAGCTACTCGTTACGCAAAATGTTTAAGGGATGTTTGAACAATGAGTAGGCTTGACCTTAGATTGAGGAAGCGACCGAAAGCCCAGAATCCCCAGGGAGGAATTATGAAGACAATCCGCATCATTTCCCGTATTTTGACAATCTTTTTATTTCTCTCTGTATTTTCCTATGCTCAAAAGATTGAAGATAAAGACGGCGTTCGTATCATTCACAATGAAAAAGGTGGAAAATGGGGATCGAAGCCTGAAGTTTCCTTAAGATTGATAAGAACGATCGGCGGTATTGATGTTGAAGACGAAAACCTCGCCTTCCATTTCCCTTATGATGTTGCCTGGGATTCTTCTGATAATATCTACATTCTTGATGAGGGAAACAACCGGATTCAAAAGTTTAGTCCTGAAGGAAAATACCTGGCAACTATCGGCAGACGTGGCCAGGGACCCGGAGAATTCCAATCTCCATTCTCCCTGGATATCGATTCCAAGGGCTATTTGTATGTTTCCGAAGGTGGCAGCCGAAGAATCCAGATTTTGACGCCTGAGGGCAAGGCCTATAAAACCATAAAGAATACAAAATATCTTGTCCTCAAACTTCGCCATCTTCAATCGGGGTTGATCGCAACGGGAGGCCCCCCGAATATTAGCTTATTAACGGAAACCAAGGCGAAAAATCTTCCCAAGCTCATCAAAATCCATGATTTAAAGGGGAATCTCCAAAACGAATTCGGGGACATGCATGATTATAGGAACAATCTGGTCAATGCCCAGGGGAATCGGACTGATTATGACGTCAGCAAGGATGGCTATTTTTATATCACTTTCGCGTATCAAAACCGCATCGAAAAGTATTCTCCGGAAGGAAAGCTCCTTTGGAGGGCAGATAGGCCGCTGAATTACGGCACCGAGCCCTTATCCATGGGAAAAGTCGAAAGGAAAGCTGACGGCGGCACAAGTATTCAAGGGCCGCAATTGAATTATGTTTCCAACGGGATAGCCGTGGATTCTAAAGGAAGAGCCTGGGTAGCTACTTTCAATCGGCAACTGACAAGGGAAGAAGAGGGGTCTGTCATTACAGCCCCCGGGATAAAGAGAGTCGAGAGTGCGCCGGAACTCGAGAAAATTGACGCCTACAAGCTTGAAATTTTTGACCCCGACGGCATTCTTCTCGGTGAAGCGCGGCTCGATCATCGCGTCCACGGCATCCGCATCTACAAAAACTATTTATTCACATGGGAAAGGAACTTTGCCAAATATTATCAGTACGAGATCGTCGAAAAACAAAGTCCATGAGGAAAAAAATGGAAACCAAAAGCACGGCAATCTTAAGGAGAGCATTCGGAGCAGCGCCGGCTTTCTTCATGCTTATCAGCGGGCTCAATGCTCAACAAGTAATTGAAATTTTCGATAAGCCTCTAAGCATGAATGTAGGACGGGTGCTCGCGCTTGATCCCGTATTCCGAATCATCGATCAGAGAATCGAGTGGAAAGGGAAGATTGAAACAGAAAACGGAGTTAAGGTCATAATAAATCCTAAGGAACCGTTATACGGTGAGCTCAAGCTCGAATTACAGGAAGACCTGAGTATCGGAAGGGAAGATGATAAAAACTCCATGTTCTATCGTGTCAGGGGAATTGCCGTCGATAATCAGGGAAACATTTATGTCGCAGACATGAGCAACTTCAGAGTCCAGAAATTTGACCGGGACGGCAAATATCTGCTGACGATCGGCAGGAAGGGACAAGGCCCCGGTGAATTTGAGCAACCCACAAAAATTCTGATCGATGAGGCAAAAGGAAATATTTACGTCCAAGATCAAATGAGAATTAAGGTATTTGATAAAGAGGGAAAATATGCGACCGATATCATTCCCAAAAAATATCCGTTTGATTTTATCATCGCTGGAAATGGATCTATTGCGGCAAAATTGTCTTCAACAACAGAATCCGGAGAATCGGCCAGAGATTTCGCTAAAATAAACTCCAAGGGGGAGATCCTCAAGACTTATGCAAGCTTTCCTTTCTATTTTATTATCCAAGGCAAATTGGGCACTTCGACAGTTGTTGCTTTTTCCGGGCTTGAACACGACTTATGTATCGCCGCCGTTGACGACCAAACCTTCCTTTATGGATTCTCGAAGGAATACGAGCTGAATGTCATAGACGGGGAAGGAAATCTAGTCTTCAAAATAAGAAAGGATGAACCTTATCATAATTTTCCTTCCAGTGTGAGCCGTAAGCTAAGAAAAAACCAATTCTTTTATAAAATTCCTCCTCACATGCCCTTCTTTTATTCGATTTTCACGGATAGTGAAAAGCGTATTTATGTCCAGACCAATAAGACTGAACACGAGCCCGAGGTCAAAGGCGAAGTCGAGGTATTCAGTAAGGATGGCTATTATCTCTACAAGACGATCATCCCTCATGGGACTTATGTCATCAAGAATGGATATCTCTATGTTCATGTTGTTGATGAAGACAAGGCCATGGAATATGTCAAACGATATAGAATCAAAAACTGGGACCAGATAAAAAAGGGAACATGACATCTAGGGGGAATGATAATGCTCAAAAGAATCGTGTATTCAGTCCTCGCTGGAAATTCTAGGAGTTTTTTTGCGGACGCTAACATTTTCGGGTATACCGGCGTATAAATATATGGAAGAGGTGGAGAAATCTGCGTTTTTTTTGATTAAAAGGAGGGGAGGATGAGCGTTCGCTCGAAAATCAAGGTAGCGATAATCCTTCTGGTGGGCATCATCCTTTTGGGCCGATGGCTGCCTGCGGCCGGCCAAGGCCAGAAGCCCGTCTGGAAAGGTAAGATTGAAACAGAAAACGGGATCAAGGTCGTCAAAAATCCGAAAGACCCTTTGTATGGCGAAATTAAATTTGACCTCCAAGAAGACCTAAGTATCGGCGGGAATGAAAATGAAGACAATTATTACTTTCCCAAAGGAGCATGGTCGAATGTCGATGGCGACGGCAACATCTATGTCACGGACTTCGGGAACAGACGGGTCCAGATGTACGATAAGGCCGGAAAATATATCCGGACGATCGGGCGCAAAGGCCAAGGCCCGGGTGAGTACCAATTCCCAAGCAGGCTACAATTTGACGCCGAAGGAAACCTCATCGTCTTCGACAGCCGGATGGCCCATAAATTCAACCGGGATGGGACGTTTGACAAAAGGATCACCCTAAAGACTTTCACCAACGATACCATTATCATGTCCACGGGATCGATATTCGGCACGACGCAGGCCCGCTTCGAAAAGGGAGGCCCGAAAGAATGCGTGGCCAAAATGGACGCCGATGGCACCTTGGTTGGAACCGTCGCAGAATTCCGGGGGGAGTTCAAGGAGAGCCAGAACGTCATCGCCTGGCATCAATACAACAACGGGTTGACTCTCTCTCTCGTGAGCCCGAGCATATTTTGTTACGGTTTTTCCTCTGAATACAAAATTTATATCGCCGACGTTGAAGGCAAGTCAAATTCGATCATCACCAAAGAAGAAAAGCCACAGCCGATAACGGGAAAAGAGAAGGATGCCATCAAAAAAAGGGGGCCCTATAAAGCCATCTGGCAATCGGGAAATCCCAAGCCCGAAGAGGGGATGGTCTTTCCCGACCACCGACCCTTTTTCGGACGATTGATGGCCGATGAGAAGGGCCGCATATATGTTTTGAGGATAAAGTCAGTCTTGGACGAAAGTCAAGAGAGCGTCTTTGATATCTTTTCAAAGGACGGTTATTACCTCTACAAAACGAAGCTTCCCTTCGTGCCCGTGATCATCAGAAACGGTTCGGTTTATGAAATTAGAGAAAACAAAGAAACCGGCGAGATCAAAATCATCCGGCACAAAATCAAGAACTGGGATCAGATCAGAGAGGGAATCTAAAAAAGGGGTCAACCCTATTCTCTGCGCACAAAAAAAGACATCGTCATTGTCAGAGCCGCTATGCGTAATGAGTAGCTTTGACCCTGGATTTTGACCCCGGGTTCTTTAGGCTCTTGACAGCGGTCTGGCGGGGTTGTACTATTTCGTTAAGGAAGCGGGCATATGTCATCCGAGGGTCGCATGCTGGCTGGAAAACGTCAACTGGAAGACCGTCGATCCAGACCCACACGGTTCCTCGGTCGCTATACACTCAAAGGCCGCCGCAGAAAAGCCCGGCGCCAGAATGAAGCCGTAAATTATTATGTCGACAGATACGAACTGCGGTATTTGATTCTGATCGGCCTGATCATGATCCTTTGCTTCTTGGATTATTTTTTTTCGTTCAAAATCTTTCGACTGGGCGGGGCTGAGATCAACCTGCTCATGTCGAATTTGTTTAAAAACAATAGGATTCTTCTGCTGTTCGTAAAACTGGGCCTCACCTTTTTTGGCCTGGTGTTTATTCTATTTCACAAAAATTTCAAGGTGTTCGGCGTTCTCAAAACTCGCGTCGTGATCTATTATGTTTTTTCGCTCTACCTGGCCCTCTTCCTCTATGAGTTCTATGCATACTTGGCCCTCAGCAGGACCACATCTCTTCCCTGATTATGCTGCAGACAACAAGCCGTCGATCAAGATTTGGGGGCGCGAATCCAAATTCCATTCCAGTTGACTAGATTCTTGTCATAATCCGCCATTGTTTTAGACTCAAAAAACCCGGCTTCGCGATTGTTGGAATCAAATACAAAGTGCTCATCCGTGCCCTTGCGCCCATAAGAGACAATGATAAAATCGGTTTTTCCAACCGTGCTCTCACTAAAGCCGGCGAAATGGGCCACGGCCGCGCCGGTATAGACAACCAAAGGATTTCCCCATTTATCCGTGACAGGACAGCTCTCGAGATTTTTCTCTATAAGAACTTTAATAAATTCGTTCCCGGGCGAAAGAGGCCCGTCCTGGGTCCCCGCAGCCGGCGCTTCATTATGTTCTATAGCATAGGCCTTGCAGGCCTCGGCGATCGTTTTCATATCTTGCATCGTGCCGATCTGTTTGCCGTACTGAATATTATTAAGGACTTTAGGAGCAACAAGCGCTGCCAGTATGGCGATGATCGTCAGGACAACCATTAATTCAAGAAGCGTAAACCCCTTTTGATTTTTTAACATTTTAGCTCTCCTGAATATATATTAGCATATTTTTTGGGAGTAAGGCGAGAGGAGGCGGGGTCAAACCCACTCATTACGCAGTCTCCCCTGGAGAATTGTGCGTAATGATTAGCTTTGACCCCGGGTTATTATAAATTATGGGGATACGCACCAAAGGCACATGTCCCCAATTTTTTTATTTCCCGACCTGGACCTCATAGAGCGAGATGCTTAGAGGCGGAATCGACAGCCTACTCCCGAACGCCGCATTATTTGTTTCCTGGATCTTCACGGCCGGCTCTTTTCCGGGCTCGTTGTAGGCCATCTCATTGCTGCCGGTGATCAAATACAGCTTGGCCGATCTGGGGATGCCGATTCCCTTGAAGGCGATGGGCAGCGTCTGGACCGTCTTTGTCGGGTTGACAATGGCAACGGTCAGGACCTTTTTGCCTTCCTTCCAGGCGGCCGCCACATCCAGCGGCTCGGGAGCACCGCTCACCTGGACGGGAATCGTCCCGTAATGCGCACGATAGAGCTTCAGCGCCAATCCCGTCGTATCGAACTCGGCGGCGGTTCTGGTCGTTTTGATGGCGCCGATGACGTTGACCGTCTGGGCATAGTTGGCCATATAGATGATATCGCTCTGCCGAAAATATTCATGCAGGCCCTCGGCGACCCCCAGCGCATCCTTCAGGAAATAGCGCACTCCGATCTCGCCGTAAAGGTCGGGGCCGTACCAATAGTTCCATTCATCGAGGGCGATGAGAATATCTTTGCCTTTGAGAGCGGGGATCGTTTTCCGGTAGTTGCGGTGGGCCTGGGCGATTCTCCGCACTTCCCTCGGGATCTGCGAAACGTGGCTCAGCAGGCCGGGCATCTCGCCGCAGTAAAAATGCTCGCTCATGTAGCTCATGAATTCCGCGCAATTCGCCAGCATGCCTTCGCTCCAGGTCCCGACCGAGCCGACGGCGACAAGCTTGATGGCCGGGTCCTTGGCCCGCATCGCCTGGGCGAAACGGTTGTGCTTTTTCTCATAGTCATTGAGCGGCATGTGCCCGAGCTGCCAGTTGCCGTACATTTCGTTTCCGATCGACCAGAACCTGACGCCCCAGGGCTGCGCATGGCCGTTTTGGGCGCGCCATTTGCCCATGGGGGTATCCGCGGCGCCGTTGGTATACTCGACCTCATCGGCCGCCAGCGTCTCGCTCCCCTGTCCGCTGTTGACGCTGATGTACGGATCGGTGCCGAGCAATCGGCAAAGGTTCAAATATTCGTGGATGCCGACGTCCATGTGCTCAATGCCCTGCCAGGCCGGATTTTTACGAGGCGGCCGGCGGTCGGGATCGCCGATGCCGTCCTTCCAGTTGTACCCGCTGACGAAATTCCCGCCCGGCCAGCGATAAACGGGGGCATCGAGCTCCTTGAGGAGCTTGAGCACCTCGGGGCGGAAGCCGTCGATATTGTCGGCCGGCATGATCGAGACCGTTCCCACGCGGAACGCCTCGTTGCCGACGCTGACGATTTCCAACCGGGCATTTTCGGCCGTCCCTTCGGCCCTAAAAGAGAGACGGATCGTCCGATAGTTCGCCCCCGGCTCTGAGATGGCGATCGCCTGGCGGTCGCCGGCCCCGGGGCCCCAGACAAGGCCGGCCTGGATGGGCAAAGCCCCGGGATCTGCAGCCAGCACAATCCGGCCCAGGTAGCTTTTACCCTTGATAACAGCCAGGTTGTCCTGATAGATCCCGCCCGCTTCGCCGTTCCCCTTTAAACGGATTTCCGGCGCATGAACGCCGACATAGGGAAGGATGGGGTTCATCCGGACATTGCGGGGCTCGCCGATGATCTTCCACGGCGATTCTTTTCCTCCGACCGGGTAGTAAAATTTGCGGTCTTCGAGCATCTCAGCCCAGATGCCCTGGTAGATGCAGCGGCCGAGGTGTTCAATAAACTGGCCGTAAATATATTTGGAGATCGGCGCCAGCGTCTTTGTCGCATCGATCGCGGCTTCGGGCTTGAGAGACCTTGAAGAGAGAAGCTCGAGCTGGACATCGTCATACCAGGCCGTGCCTGTCGCTCGTCCCCAGCCCCCGAACAGGCAGTTGACCGATACCGCATCCGTGGCCTCGGTGTCGAAGACGATCTCGACGCGCGTCCAGTCCTGGGTGCCGCTCACGGCGTTGGTCATGATGTCCATGGCATGGAGGTTGATCAGCGCCCCCTTACTCGTGCCCGGCTTGAGGTCGCGGGTCTTGATCCAGCCGCTCAGCCGGTACTTGGCGAACGGCTGGACGGGAACGAGGACCTGGAACGACGCATCCGCGCCGTCGGCCGAAGAAATCCTGATGCTGCGCTTTCCGGTGTGCGCCGCCGTTTCGTCAACGGCGAAATCAGCCCTGGCCTGCCAGTTGACCGTCCGCCAGCCTTTGGGTATGTTTCCATCGACATCCTCAAACGAAGGATTGGCGATGGCATTTTTTACCCATATATCGAGTCCGGAAGACTGCTTTTCCTGCATAGAAAAAGCGTATCCAACGAGAGCGACTATGACAATTAAAAGAACGGTAAGACCTTTGAGAACAGGCTTATGATAATTTTTCCCCGTGTTTTTCATGGCACCTCCTCGAATTAAACCTTATATTTCAAAAAGATGAGATTGCCACGCTTCGCTCGCAATGACAATCCCTTATTCTATCTCCAAAATTGGCGAGGGGCGGATGGAATAATGGGTGGCGCAGCCGCTGTGCCGTTGTCTGTACATAAGCCCCTCTCTTTTGATCGGGCTCGGCGTATGCCGTGTAAAAACCCGTCTGAGGACGGAGCGGGCATGGTTAAGAAAAACGCGTGCGATTTTTCTCTTGGAGAATGCTTGCCGTTTTTCTTAGAGCGCAGGACGAAGCCGAGCGGAATTTCCTCGCCGGGGAAATTCCGCGTGGTTTTGAGCGGCATACGCCGAGCCCGATCACTTTACCTTCCACTCATGGATGCCGGCGGAAAATTTCTCCGGCAGCCGGATCTCCAAGCGCAAAGCGGAGGTCTGGACCGGCGCAAAGCGGACGGTGTTGTATTTGTCTTTGGCCACCCCATAAGGATTGAGACTCTTCACCGGGATCCACTTTTTCCCCACTCTATAGAGCGCCTTCCAAGAGGCGGGCACGCGGCACTCGCCTTGGCCGGTATCGTCAAACCAGTACACGGAGACTTCGGAGACACGCGCCGGTTTCTTGAAATCATACTGGACCCATTCGAGCGTCCCTTTTTTTGGCCACCAGTGGAAATATTCGACGGAATGGTCGTTGGAATTATCGGGCTCGAATTGATTGTTAATCGATGCCAGGCCCCTCCCCCCGGAGGCGCCGGCTTTGGCCGTGGAGGCAATGGACGGCTCGGGAACGGGACGCGCCAACTTCGGCTCACGCGGCAGCCAGACAGCCATCTCGCCTTTGCCCCGGTGGGCCCAGGCATAGTACGGAACAAGCATTAGCTTCTGTTTTTCGCTGACGAGCTTGCCGCCTTTGTATTTATAGGCCGTCGCTTCACCGTTGATGACCATGACACCGCTCAAAAGATCGCTGCGCATTTCGGCCGTCAAGGACGCTCTTGCATCGAGGACGAGGTTGCTGATGCGGCCGTTGTTATCCGGCCATTCTGCGCAATAGACGATCGGGCCGCGCTCAATCGCGA
>Ga0315280_10002643_pt1 | contig 28755 bp, 22 predicted proteins | sample YL17G06_40_MG_FD_203697 | JGI IMG/M metagenome (GOLD analysis project Ga0315280, IMG submission 203697) | Sediment microbial communities from Yellowstone Lake, YNP, Wyoming, USA - YL17G06_40 | ecosystem: Environmental > Aquatic > Freshwater > Lake > Sediment | place: USA: Wyoming | collected... | reverse complement strand
TTGGTGCTCTGACCGTCTATGACGTTGCGCACCGAATCGGCGCATTCTGTCAACTGGCGCCTGCGTTGGTTTATCTCCACGCCGGAACACTGGAGGGGGCGCGGGCACTCGGAATCAACTGCAAATCACGGAAGCTGGAAATGAATCAATTGCCCCGTGAGTTTCATCTTCTCCGCCCCTACGAGGTAGAAGATTGCCTTTGCATCTATAAGGCGAGAATCAAAAACATATTCAAACGCCGCTCTGCCCGCGGACAGCCCGCCCGCGCGGCGTGACTCCGGAGACGCCAAGCAAGCGGCGCATGCGCGGCTCCCGCCACGGCGGGACAGGTTCTGCACGGCACTAGGCATGTTAGGACAATCGCTCGCCCTGCGGCTTGGTTGCGCGGCGGCGCCCTTTTTCTTATAATCAGAGGCGGGACGCCAGAGGCGGGCGGGGAGTCATGCCGGCGAACATCATCCAAAAGCTGCAAGAGGAGATCCAGGCGCTGGAGCACGAGCTGAACCACGAACTTCCCAAGGAGCTCAGGCGGGCCCGGGCCCTGGGCGACCTGAGCGAGAACGCGGAGTTCCACATGGCCAAGCAGCGCCAGGACTATGTCGGGGCGCGTCTGGCCCAGCTAAGAAAGAGATTAGCACAGTTATCACTAATTAACTTCGGTAATATTCCTAAAGATAGAATAGGGTTTGGTTCCCGGGTGGTACTCTACGACGTAGAACGGGATGCGGAGATCGAGTACAAGCTGGTCACGAGCGAGGAGGCCGACTTCAAGAACGGTCTGATTTCCACCACCTCCCCCATCGGCCGCGGGCTGATTGGGAAGAAGGTGGACGACACCGTCAAGATCGCCACGCCCAACGGCATCCGCGAGTTCGAAATCCGCAGCGTGCAGACCATTCACGACGAAGGGTAAGCGCCCGGCCACCCCCTAGCATCACCCAGGAATTCAGGAGCAGGGCGCTCCAGGGCCACGCACCATGATTACGGAGCAGATCGGACGAGCTTGCTCGGTGCCGCTCAACGCGATTGTCCGCGTCATGGTCTGGATCGGGTTCACCCCGAACATCCTCACCTTCATCGGATTCGTCGTCAACCTGGTGGCCGCGTATCTTTTCGCGTATGGGTATTTCCGGTGGGCGGCGTGCGTCATCATCCTGGCCGGGCTGTTCGATATGCTGGACGGCCGGGTGGCCCGCGTCACCCATCGCGTGACCCCCTTTGGCGGCTTCCTGGATTCGGTGCTGGACCGCTACTCGGACCTGAGTTTGCTGATCGGCTTGCTGGTCTTCTACGGCCGCATCAACCGCTTCTGGTATGTGACCCTGGTGGCTGTGGGGATGATTGGGTCGGTGATGGTCAGCTATACGCGGGCCCGCGCCGAGAACCTCATTCCCTCCTGCAAAGTTGGGTTCCTTGAGCGGCCGGAACGAGTTGTCCTTTTCATTATCGGTGCCTTGTTCGATCGCATGGCTTCGGTTCTCTGGATCATCGCCGTGCTTTCCAACATCACCGTCATCCACCGCGTCGTTCATACTTGGCAGCAAGCCCGGAATCTAACCCGCCAAGCGCCTAACTCATAGACGCGAATTGGAGTTAATATATTGAAATAAAAAGACTTATATAACAAGTAGCTGGCCATTCTGGCTATTTGAATCATAATTCGTAAATAGGTACGCCCTGTCCCAATATAAGTGCTGTATTTTCATAGGATTACGGTGTTAAAATCTAACTTCGCGCAAGTTGAAAATGTGCACATCAAGTCCTTGAAAACAAACCAGATGTTTGTAAAACCGAGCGACTTAGGCTTCGGTCCTAAGATTCAACTTTCGAATTCGGGTTGAATAGAGCAATCCTTAGCGGCTTTGCCTTCTCGCTAGGCATGGGCCGCGCCAGACCAACCCATTATGTGGACATTACGGAAGTGAGGGTTTTGAAGGGGACGTTGTGGAGGAGGCTGTCTCAAAAGTCAATTTGTAGCGGTGGTCCCGCCATGCGAGACCGCCGGGTTTGATTCTTCAAATACTTCGGCGCTTCCCGCAGGGCGGGACGCCGCTACAGCGCTAGATTCAAAGTTTTGAGACAGACTCGGGGGCAAGCTCTCGCCGCACCACTAGCCCCCTGCCCTGGCGGTATGACCCGACGGACACCCTTCCGCCCTCTCAGGAATGAGGCAAGGTATCAGGCTTAGGTGCGGCCTGGGCTTCTGGCTTGGCTGCCGGCGCAGGCATGTGGCACTGGCCCTCGAAGTACCCGCCGGGATCAACGACGAGGCAAGGAGTGTAGATGTCGCCGTGGACGGCGCCGCGTTCCTTGATCTCGAGGCGCTCCGTGGCGTGGACATTGCCTTTCACCTTGCCCGTAATGCTGATGAGCTTGGTGTGGATCTCCCCCTCGACCTCGCCTTCGTCGGCAACGACCACGGTCGCGGCCGACTGGATCTGCCCTTTGAAGTGGGTGTTGAGGCGGAGGATACCGGAGGTGATGGTCAACTTGCCTTCAATCTCGACACCCGGTTCGAGCAAGCCCACCATATCGTCGTCGATCAGACTGCTCAGTTCGCGTCGCCGGCTTGACTTTCCTAGACCGAATGGCATGTACGCCTCCCGCAGGGAGATTGAGCGCTCCGGCTGGCCCGTATGCCAGCAGGAGCGTTCCGCAACTGGGGAGAATCTACCACAGATGCGCCCCTAACGCTTCACAATGATTTCGTAAATGCGGTTCAAGTCCTCAGCCGAGAAATAGCTGATTTCGATCTTGCCCTGTTTTTCGTCCCCCACAATCCTCACTTTGGTTCCCAGGGTCCGTTCGAGTTCGAGCAGCGCCGCGCGCGTGTTGGGGTCCAGCCTGGGGGACACCGCTTCCGGCTTGCGCCGGGAGGGCTTAGCTTGGCGGAGCGCCACCAGGTCTTCCACCTGCCGAACCGACAATCCTTGCTGCACGATGAGCCGCGCCAACTGGGCTTGGACGGCGGCCGATTCGAGACCCAGCAGGGCACGCGCATGTCCGGCGCTGATTTCGCCCCGGGCAATCATCTCCTGAATCGAAGGGGCGAGCCGCAACAGGCGCAGGGTGTTGGTGATGGTGGCCCGCTTGAGGCCGAGCCGGGCGGCAATCTCCTCGTGGTTAAGCTGAAACTGTTCGAGGAGTGAAGTGTAGGCGTGGGCAACTTCGATGGGGTTCAAGTCCTGGCGTAGGAGATTCTCCGTGAGCGACAGTTCGAGCGTTTCCTTGTCGCTCAGTTCCCGCACGATGGCGGGAATCGTCTCAAGGCCCGCCAGCCGCGCCGCGCGCCAGCGCCGTTCACCCGCCACCAGCTGATACCGGGCGCCGCTCCGGCGCAGAAGCACCGGCTGGACCAGCCCGGTGGCGCGGATCGAGTCGGCAAGCTCTTTGAGCGTATCGTCCGCGAAGGCCCGCCGTGGCTGCAAGGGATTGGGGTCGATCAGACCGATGGCAACCTGGTCGATGCCGGCCGTGCTGGTCTCGACTTCTCGCAAGAGGGCGCTAAGTCCGCGCCCCAAGGCCTTCCTGGTCATGGTCGATGACCTCCTTGGCAAGTTCGAGGTAACTTTGCGCGCCCCGGCACTGAGGATCGTAAAGGCAAATGGGCAGGCCGTGGCTCGGCGCCTCCGCCAGCCGGACATTGCGGGGGATTGAGGTTTCGAAGACCTGCGGGCCAAAGAAATCCCTCAGGTCGTCGCGCACCTGGTGGGAGAGGTTGGTGCGTTCGTCGAACATCGTGAGCAAGAAACCCGCGATGGCCAGCTTGGGATTGTGCGCACGGCGGATACGGACCAGCGTATCCAGCAGGGTGGAAACGCCTTCGAGGGCAAAATACTCACACTGCACCGGGATCAGCACCGAATCGGCCGCCACCAGCGCGTTGAGGGTGAGCAGATCGAGGGCCGGGGGGCAGTCGAGCAGGATGTAGTTGAACTGATCGCGCAGGGGCTCGAGGCAGTGCCGCAAGACGCGCTCGCGTTCCGGATGGGTGGTCAACTCGAGCGTCGCGCCGACCAGGTTCCTTTCCGAGGGAATCAGATGAAGCCCTTCGACCGGGCTGGCCAGCACCAAGTCACGCAAGGGCATGCCGGACATGAGTGCCTGGTAGAGAGTGCGGCGGGCAGGGTCCCGGGCGATCCCCAGGCCGGCGGTGGTGTTGGCCTGCGGGTCGCAGTCCACCAGAAGCGTCCACATGTCCTGCGTGGCCAGAGCCGCCCCGAGGTTGATGGCGGTCGTGGTCTTGCCGACCCCGCCTTTCTGATTGGCTATTGCAATGACCCGGCTCACGTGCCTCAGTCCGCTTAGAATAGCGTCAATGTATCAGAGGCTGGGCCGTTACGCAAGGCAGGGGATGGAGGGGTTCCACGTGGAACTTTGGGGGAAGGCCAGGAAAGAGCCAGGGGAAGAATCGCGCCGTCCTGGAACTTGACCTCTACCAGTTGCGGGCAGTGCTTCGACTGGGCCATCAAGCGGCACTCCCGCCCCCGGAATGGCCCCCTCCCCACTTCGTACGCGAACCGTGGGCCTGGCACCGGGGCGCACCCAGCGCGGAGTCTGTCTCAAAACTCAGTCTATGGCGGCGGTCTATGAGCGCCGACCCGCGCCTGTCATTCTGATCCCGCGCCGCGGGAGAAGAATCTGCGACCCTTCGCTCCGCTCAGGGTGACAAGCCACGGCGGTCGCCGAGCGCCGCTACCGCACGAGATTCCGAGTTTTGAGACAGACTCCCAGCGTTTCGTCCTAGGGCGCAGGATGCGGGCCAAACGGCACGGCTTCGGACTTGCCATTTCCTTTGTCCCCTGCTTAATCGGCAGGACCGTGGTCGGAGATGAACGGTTCATGTTCCACGTGGAACGTGCCGCAGGATGGTGAAGAAGGCTGTTCTGCCGTCATCCCCAGGGCTCCTGCTCGGCGGGAGGACGAGACATCGCACGAGAGCCGTCGAAGGTTCAACGTCGAAGCTCGCACGCCCGGGGTTTTCCCTTCAGCCCTTGACCGTCGACTTTCGATAGCCTCCATCGAGCTACTTCACCTCGCTCAGAGTGCCATTCCAAACACTCGTTCCAACAGCCGGTTGAGGATGGGAGAGACCGGTCAAAGAGAAGAGGCTGCGGGCCGGAGGCTTGAACAAAAGGGAGTCAAGGACCGGTCACCGGCCCGGCATACTCCCCGCACCAGATCTCTCCGGCGCGGGTCAACGGGATGGGGATTGGTTGGTCCCACCGCAAGCCATCGGTCGCGGCCGCTAGTTTGGAACCCTGGTCGTGGCTGAGCCAGAGGTAAAGCCGCCCCCCGGGCCGCAAGCACCGGACAGCCAGCGGTAGCAACTTGTCAAAATGCCCCACGGCTCGCGAAGTGGCGCTATCAAACGAAGGCCGGGGCTCGTTGGCGACGAACTCTTCCAAGCGCTGGCTAGAGACTTCCACCCCCTGAAACTCGCAGGCACGAGTCACTTCCTTCAGGAACGCGCGCTTTTTGGCGGTCGGCTCGAGCAGGGTCACCGCCAAATCCGGGAAGGGAATCTTCAGCGCCAGTCCCGGAAAACCTGCGCCGCTGCCGATGTCGAGCAACCGGCCCTCGAGCTGCGCCCAACGGGCGAGGTACAGGCTCTCCCCAAAGTGGCGGGTGACGCAGTCCTCCGCGCGACGGATGGCGGTGAGATTGATCTTGGCATTCCAGCGCAGCAGCAATTCGAGATAGGTCTGTAACTGTGCCATCTGGCCGGAAGTCAGCGTGACTGCAAACGGCTCCAGTAGACGGGCAAGTTCCGCAGCGCTCAGCATCGCACGATGGATTGTAAACACGGCCCGCGACGGCCGCAAGGAAAAGCCGCGACGGGCCCCGGCCCCCGCCGCCCGGCCTTCCGACCGGTTCCCCGTGAAAACCTCGCTGCCTCCGGTCTTTGCCGCACCCGGCGCGTGTCCTGCTGCCGTCAACCTGATTCTAAATACGGCAATCTATAGTTTAGTAATATCTCTTCAATTAATCCCTTGTCGACCCGCGCCCCGACAACCCGTCGCGCGAACGCGTAACTTGGGTCCGCGGCCCTTCAATTGACGGGCGCGGGCCCGGGCGCCGCGGTGCGATGATTTCGCTGGAAGAAGCCGCCAACCCTAGCGCACGGCTCGGCGCTACCACTTGCCTACTGGCCCCCACGGCTAAGGAGCCGAAGAAGGTGGAGAGCCCTCACTCGGGGCCTTGGGTTGTTGGTTCGGAGACGACGGCCGCCCGCCGCCTCCGAAAGCGCGCTTGACCTGCGGCCGCAACAGCTACCAAGGCGCCCAGAACACGAAGGCAAACCAAGGTATTATGCTCCAGTGAACCATTAACCGCGACAGCGTTTCTAGAGGTCGCCCGACCGCTACGGAGAAAAACGCAAGGAAAAACACGGTGCAGACGATGAGGGCAACGATGCGGGCCCAGTACCGGAGTCTCCAGAGCCCAAGGGCGATTCCAGCAATGAGGAAAGCGTAAACCAGGCGGCGCCATGGTTCTGACCATTTGCCACCGCCTGGTAGCCCCATTAGAATTAAGGCGGCCAGATAAATGTATCCCGCCACCAGAAAGTACACACCTTTTGGTCGTTCCATACATCACCTCGTACTATGTCTTGCCAGCGACACACCGCGCAGCGACCGGAAACGCCGTAACTGTGCCTACACCCGACACTTTTGTGGAGCACATTGCCTCGGTTCAATCGGGACGCACACGAGACACCCAGTCCGATCATCCGGCCCTTGCCAGGAGGAACGGCCGGTGCCAAGCAATCTTTACTGCGGAACATGCAAACACGATTTCCTCGGAAAATCAAGGGGCGGGCAGCGCGAGCCCGCGGTCTGGTCCGCGGCAGTCCACCAGACACACGCACCATTGTGCGTTGGGCTCGATAGTTGGCACGGTGGAAAGTCCTACGGTGTCCCTTATCGTTTGCGTATAATGCCACGACGGGGCTGCAGCCCGCGACACGACCGCGGTTGCCGGGATCAATTCAGCTTCTGAGGAGGGAGCGCCTTGGTCAAGATTACCGTCAACACGAACGGTTCTTTGCGCCTGGAAGGTGACTTTACGCTCTGCGACGCAGAGGGGAACCCGTACGACCTCGCCGGCCGAACGAGCATCAGTCTCTGCCGCTGCGGCGCGTCGGAAAACAAGCCCTTCTGCGACGGGACCCACCGGAGCATCGGCTTCCAATCGGAGGTGGAGGCCACGCAGGTTCCGCCTCCGGTGCCAAAGCCGCCTGCTGCGTAGGACAGGTCTATACCTCCGCCCAGTGGCGTAGGCGCCAACGGGCGCCACATCACGGTGTAGGGGTCGGGGTTTGTCATTCCTGCTTCCTTACCTCTCCATCTCAGGCAGGGGCTGAGCCCTGCCCGCCGACTGGCTCCGGTCGAATCGATGTACGTGGCCGGGCCTGATTCCACCACGAATCCATCTGTGGGCCGCCCACCTAAACACGACCGCCGCGGGCGAAGTTTTTCCACAGAAGGGTGCAAAACCCTGTGGAAGACCGCGCTGCCAATCCACTTGTCGCTTTCAGTCCCAATGGCTTTTTGCACTTTGCACCATCTTTGTTCTATTGTTACCCGGAGGCTGGCGGTACGCCCAGCCCAGGCCAAGACAAGAGGCAGAGATAACTTCTAATGTATTGATAACAAAATCTATAGCCGGTCAACGTGACGACTGCGTCCGCGCCTAGGGATTCAGCCATCGTCCTCGGGTGCGAAGGTACGGCGCTCCCGTGCTCGCGTTTGCGGTCACGACGGAGCCAGAGCATGAGATGTTTCTTGCAGTTGTGGATGTTTTCGAGCCTGCGCGTGACGATGGCTACCAGCGTCACCGGCGCTAATTTCGGTTGACAGCGCACCTCCGGAGCGGGACAATCACGGCATCCGCATAGACCCGAACCCACATGCCAGACGGTGCCGCTTGTCAGGCGGGCGCCGTGACACGGGCAGGGAGGATCCCCATGCCTACGATTCGAGTATTCGGCTACCTCCTACTCTTTGTTTCCCTCGCCGCCTCCGACGGTCTTCCCGCCGGGCTGCTGAACAAGCCTCAAGCCCTCGGCGTGATCGTCGGCCGCGACCCCGTCTGGATAAACAGCGAGCGCGTGCTCCCAGCCACCGCCTTTTTCCCCGGCGACATCATTGCCACGGGTCAGACTTCGACCGTGCAAATGAACTTCCGCTCCGGGGTTACTGCCACGGTCGCGGAGGGAAGCGAGCTGGCGGTACCGCACGATGACACCGCCGCCCATCTGAACCTGCGGCGCGGCGCCGTCATCATCCATAGCGCCGGGGAGCAGATCGCGCGGGTGAATGTGGGGGCCACTTCCATCTATGTCCAGGGGGAAAGCGCTTTTCCCGCGATCTGCCGGATCGCCGCGATTCAAGGGGGCGCGGTCGTCGCGAACCAACAGGGCCGGGTAATTGTCCACCGGTGGGGGGCGCCGCTGGTCTTGCCGGCGGGACAAAGCATACGGTTGGATGCTGGGGCGCCGCCGGCCGCGGGGCAACTGGCGGGGAAAGTAGCGGCGGCCATTCCGCAGGAAGTTGTGCAACGGGTGGGCCAGGCGACCGAGGTGACCTTGAAGCTGAGCGATCCGGTCAACTGGAATGATGTTGTCCGCACGTTCCGGACGGGGCGCGTCCGGCTGGAGCTCCTCGACGGGAGCACGCTGAACGTGGGGGCGCAGTCAACGCTCAGGATTGTCAAGCACGATGGCGAGTCGCAGCAGACGGTGGTGGAATTGAGTTTGGGGCGGCTGCGGAGCGAGGTGGTGAAGCTCGTCAAGCCCCAGGCCACCTTCGAAGTGCGCACGCAGACGGCGGTCGTGGGCGTGGTGGGGACGGTGCACGAAATCCTGGCAACGGCCAAGCGCACCCAGGTCTGGTGCCGCGTGGGAACCTGCACGGCCCGGAATATCAACCCGGCCGTGGTCGGCACGGTCACCATGAACGCGGGCTTTTTCGTCGTCATTCTTCGCGGTCTGCCGCCCTCCCTGCCTGTGCCGGCCGTGCCCGGCAGCGTCCAGGCGCAGGTGGCAAAAACCAACGTAGCCACCACCGGGGCACCGCCCGCCCCCACCGCGGGCCTGCCGGCCCCCACGGGAGCCGTCCATACAGCAGCGAGTTTCGTGCACGTGGGCTCTGGAGCCGGGGCGGCGAGCATGTCGGGCGTGGCCGCCACCAAGATGTCAGCCGCCAGCCGTAACATGCAGCAGATGGAAGCGGAAATGGCGGAGGCTACCCAAGCGAGCGCCGAGGCCGCCAATCTTGCCGCCGGAGCGGCGCAAAGCGCCGCGCAGTTGACGGCGGGAGTGCAGGGCATCGCGGACTTGACGGGGAGTTTACCGGGCGCCGCGCAGAACCTCACCGGATGGCCGCTTGCCTCCCCCAGTCTGCCGGGGCAGGGTATCTTCTAGTGTGGCGTAACTCAGATTGGTAGCCCAACGAAGCCAACGGTGTCATGCTGATCCCGCAGCGCGGGAGAAGCATCTTCTTCAGAATCAGATCCTTCGCTTCGCTCCGGCTCCCTCGAGCCTACTTGCGTCACTTTCTTCTGTAACGCGGCACTCGCAGGTTATTGAAGGAGGTCTCCCAGGGGCTTTGGTTCGTCACATGCGGCGGCCTTCCTTCGCCCCGCAGGCGTTGAAATCGGCGGAAGCAGGGTGCTAAGTGTCGCGGGCACCTTGTCCCAGCACGGTTGTTCAGTCACCTGCCAGCTAACTGTATCCCGGCCAACCTCCTATGCCCGAACACCTCGGGGCCGGGTAGGACATTCATTGGGCCGCCTTCGTTTTTCGATTGACACGGGTCTGGTTTCAGCTAAAATTACTGGAAACTTGGACGGGAAGGTGTTGCCGCGCGCGGGGAGGCTCAGCGCGCTGGAGTTTACAACATCGAGCGGGGAGGACCTTAAATGCGTGGGCGTGGAGTGCACGGCTTACTGTTAGCCTTGATTCTTGCTGCCGGCCTGAATGGGTTCGCTGCCGGGCCGACAACCAATTCGCAGGCGCTGGGTATGCTGATGGGACGGGATCCGGCCTGGGTGAACAACCAGCCGGCGTTGCCTGGAACCGCTTTCTACCCGGGCGACGTGATCACCACGGGCAAGGACTCGACGCTGCAAATGAACTTCCGCACCGGGGTCACCGCCACGCTCGGCGGAAACAGTGAACTGGCCCTGTTCCACGAGCCCAGTGCCGCGCATCTGAATCTGCGGCGCGGTTCGGTGGTCATCAACAGCGCTGCGGGTCAGAGTGCGTACGTGAGTGTCGGCGCCACCTCCGTGTTCATCGAAAGCGAAGGCGGCTTTCCGGCCATCTGCCGGATCGCCGCGCTCGGGGGCATCACCGCGGTCGCGAACGAACGGGGCCGGGTGGTTGTCCAGCGGATGGGAATGCCCATGATCTTGCCGGCGGGGAAGAGTATTCGCCTCGAGGCTGGCGCGCCGCAGGGCGGAGGCCAGCAGGCGGGCAAGGTGTCTGCCGCCATTCCGGAAGAGGTCATTCAACGGGTCGGCCAGACGACCGAAACGACCCTGAAAATCAATGAGGGTGTGAACTGGAACGATGTCATTCGTACCCTCAAGACGGGGCGTGTGCGCATCGAACTGTTGGACGGCACCACCATGAACGTCGGCTCGCGCTCGACCATGCGCATCGTCAAGCACGACCCGGATTCGCAACAAACAGAAATCGAAATGAAATTGGGACGGCTGCGAAGCGAGGTGGTAAAGCTGACCAAGCCCAACGCCAAGTTTGAGGTGACGACGTCAACGGCCGTGATCGGCGTGGTGGGGACGACCATGGAGGTCCACGCGCTGGCCACCATCACTTACGTCTGGTGCCGTCTCGGTCTGTGCACGGCCCGCAATCTTAATCCCCTCATTCAGGGCGTGGCGAGCATGGTCGGCGGCACGTTTACCAGAATCCCCGTCAACGGTCCGCCTTCCACGCCGGTGCCGGCGGTTCCGGGTCAGTTGAACGCCCAGTCGCAGAGCACTAGCATCGGCGGCCCGGGTGCCCCGAGTCCAGGCGCTGGTTTCGGTTTCGGCAACGCCGCCACTTTCGGGTCCGCGGCGGCCGGCGCAGGCCTTGCCGGTGGGGCTGCGTCTGCGTTGTCCGGTGCGAGCGCCGGCAACGAGGACGCCAACGCAATTTTGGGTGATGCGGCGGACGCCGCCAACGACGCCTCGGGCACGGCCCAGGGCGCGGGCGACGCGGCCGGGGACGTGGCCGACGGCGCCAATGACATCGAGCAACACTTGCTCTCCCCGAGTGAGCCCGGCTGCAATTGCCGCTAGGTCCATTTTGTTTGGCGCATCAGGTTTGGGGGCGGTCCCGGTGGACGGGGTCGCCCCTTCCGTTTTTTTGGCGGAGCCGCGGCGTTCCGCTTCCTCCTCTTCGCCCGCGTCTGTGATATGCTGGCGGGCGGGCACGGGTCGCAGGCTGCCTTCCCAGGCCGTGTGCCGCCCGTGGTTGGATCGATACCATGGTGAATAAGTTTCACCAACTCAGTTCCCGGCTGCGTCGCTTTCTTCGCCAATATCGGGTCGGGCTCACCATCAGTGGCAGTATTTGCTTGGTGAGCTTAGGCTCCTACATTCCGCTCTACCTGGTCCCGCACCCGCATCCTTTGCTGCGATTCCTCGCCGAATTCGAGCTGCGCACGCTCGACATGCGCTTTCGCCTCCGGGGGACGCGTCCCCCCACCCCCACCGTGGTGATCGTAGCCATCGACCAGGAGAGCCAGGACGTCCTGGGACGTTGGCCTTTTCCACGCAGCAACTTTGCTGACGCCGTCGACTTCCTGCGCGAGGCAGGCGCCCGGGTGGTCACCTTTGACGTCAATTTCCCCCAGCCGGATGAGAACTCCGCCCTGGTGGCGTTGCGGCAGGTGCGTCGGGGATTCGAGGCCCTCGGGCCGGATGCCGGCAAGAATGCTGCCTTTGACGGTCACCTCAGGCGCCTCGAGGCCGACGCTGACAACGATAAGAAGTTCGCCGACTCCCTCTCGCGTTTCGAGAACGCCATCCTGGGCTATTTCTTTCTGTTCTCCGGGCGGGAAACGCTCAGTCAGAACCAGGAACGCGTGAATGAATTCCTGAACTACCTTTCCTTCCAGGCTTATCCCCAAGTCGTCCACCCTGAATACGGGAAAGACCGGTTCGAGGGGCTCGAGGCTGTCGGCGTTTCTCCCAATCTGGCGGCCTTTGCCCTGGTCGCCAAAAACTTCGGCTATTTCAATGTGGTGCCCGACTCGGACGGGACCGTCCACCGCGAACCTGTCCTCATCCGCTATCAGAACAATTACTACCCCTCGCTCGATGTCGCGACCCTGCTGGCGTACACCAACATGTCACTCGAACAGGTGGCGGTGGTGTTCAACCCCAACGGTGTCGAGCGGATCGACCTGGGGTCACGCACCCTCCCGGTGGACCCGCAAGGGTTCGTTTCGATTGACTTTCACGGTACGGCCGGAACGTTCCCCACCATTTCGCTCGCCAAGGTTGTGCGGCGCACGCTGCCACATGGGGTCTTCAAGGATCGCATCGTGCTGATCGGGCCCACCGCCACCGGCATCGGCGATATGGCGGTCACGCCCTTTCAGCAGATGAATTTCCCCGGCGTCGAGGTGCACGCCAATTTCATCGACAACCTCCTACAGGGCTCGTTTATCCGCCGCGGCCTGCGCGAGAACCTGGTGGACCTGTGTTTCCTCGTCCTTTTCAGCTTGGTGGTCGGCGTGGTGCTGAGCACGGTCCGACCGGGCCCCGCCACCCGTGTCGTCATCTACTTTCTGGCAGTATTCCTGTCGCTGGCCTATTACCTCTTCGCCCAGCACCGCATCTGGATTGCCGTCTTTTCCCCCACCGCCACCCTCATCGTGACTTATGCCAGCATCATCAGCTACCGCTTCTTCTTTGAGGAACGCGAGAAGAAAAAGGTGCGCGGCGCTTTCCAACAGTACGTTCCGCCGGGGCTGATCAGCCAGTTGCTCGAGCGGCCGGAACTGCTGCGCCTGGGGGGTGAAGAGAAGCCCCTCACCGCCATGTTCACCGATATCCGGGGCTTCACCACGCTGTCCGAGGGGCTGTCGCCCACCGCCCTGGTCGAACTCCTGAACGAATACCTCTCCGCCATGACGGAGATCATCTTCCAGAACTGGGGCACGCTCGACAAATATATCGGCGACGCCATCATGGCCTTCTGGGGCGCCCCTTACCCGCAAGCCGACCACGCCCTCCGCGCCTGTCGCACCGCCCTGCAGATGCTCGACCGACTGCAAGAGTTGCAGACCCGCTGGGCCGAGCACGGGCGGCCGCGCATCGATATCGGCGTAGGCATCAACACCGGCGCCATGCTGGTGGGCAACATGGGGTCCTCCCGCCGCTTCAACTTCACCGTCATGGGCGACAATGTCAACCTCGCTTCCCGCCTCGAGGGGATCAACAAGCAGTTCGGCACCCGCCTCATCGTCAGCGAGGCAACCTTAGCCGAGGTTCGTGAAGAAATGGTGGCACGCGAACTCGACCTGATCCGCGTCAAAGGCAAGCTCAAGCCGGTGCGGATTTACGAGCTCCTGGGGACCATCGACCAGCAGGAGCGTTTCCAGGACCTGACCGAGCGCTTCCAGAATGGCCTCGCCGCTTATCGGTCCGGCAACTGGGACCAGGCCTGTGGGGTGTTTGATGACCTGCTCGCGTTGTATCCCCACGACGCGCCCACCCAGATCCTGCGCGAACGCTGCCGCCACTTGGCCGAACAACCTCCCGAGGGTGAGTGGGACGGCGTCTACGTCATGAAGACCAAGTAGTCATCCCCCTCCCCCTCCATCATCTCCAGCTTGACGCCAGGAGGCGGTGGATGCTAGAAACGGATGTGGGGCTAATTAAGGATTAGAATCTGACGCCAGGAGGGTCACGATGAACAGGCGCGACTTTCTCAGGAAAGGCACCACGGCAGCGGGGATCGTTGCTTCCCAGGAAATCTTCCCGGCGGCGGCCAAGCAAGAGAGCGGGCTCGCTCCCCTTGCCAAGCGGACGCTCGGGAAAACGGGTGTGCGACTATCCATCATCGGCCTCGGCGGGGTCCTGGTAATGAACGTCGAGCCAGCGTTTGCCAGCAATATCGTGGCGGAGGCGGTCGATCGCGGCATCAACTACTTCGACGTGGCGCCCAGCTACGGCAACGCGCAAGAACGCCTGGGCCCGGCCCTCGAGCCTTATCGGCAACGCGTCTTCCTTGCCTGCAAAACCGGCAAGCGGGACAAGAAGGGAGCGGCCGAAGAGCTCGATAACTCCCTGAAGACGCTGCGCACGGACCATCTCGATCTTTACCAGTTCCACGCCCTCACCAAAATGCAAGAGCTCGAGCAGGTAATGGGTCCCGAGGGCGCCATGGAGACTTTCCAAGCGGCGCGCCAAGCCGGCAAGATCCGCTTTATCGGCTTCTCTGCGCACTCCGTGGAGACAGCGCTCGCCGCCCTGGACCGCTTCGCCTTCGATACCATCCTCTTCCCCTTCAATTTCGTCCTCTTCTCCCAGGCGAATTTCGGTCCACAGGTGCTGGCGAAGGCGCGCGAAAAAGGCATGGGCATTCTGGCCCTCAAGGCCATGGCCAAGACCCCCTGGCCCAAATCAGCAACGCCGAACGACCGCTTCGCCCCAAAGTGCTGGTACCAGCCCTCGGCTTTGCCGGAAGAGGCGTCCCTGGCCCTGCGCTGGACCCTCTCGCACCCCATTACGGCGGCCGTCCCACCCGGCGATGAGAAGTACTTCCGGCTGGCGATGGAGGTGGCGCAGAAATTTACCCCCTTGAAAAAGCCAGAGGAAGAGCAACTCCTTGCCAGCGCCGCCGGGGTCGAACCGATCTTCCACCTGGGGAACGCGTAAGCCAGGGGTGGCCCCTACATCCCGCAGGGCATTCGCTTCGAGCCCGGCATCACTTCCCGGAGGCGCGATACATCGTCACCGTGTAGTGTTTCCCGTTCTTAGTGAACTCAAACCAGATTTTGTAGTCCTTGTCCACTCGGCCCGGACCCCAGTGGGCATACGGACCGGACAGGTAAACCTTTCCGTCACGGTATTCGTAAGTTCCGGATTCTCTGCCCCAACGATAGGTGTTGTCGGCGTTCAGTTCCAGCCGCGGCATCAAACGGTTTTGGCCGCCCACCCCATCGACGTTGAAGGAGAGGTTGGCGTAGGTGCCCGCGATCCCCTCGCCGGGTAGCACCGTTTGCCGGGTGGCGCCAACCAGCAAAATCAGAACGCCGAGCCTTACTGCACGACGTTTGGTCATGGCTTCCTTTCCGCCCCCTCCAGCCGCCTCCTTACGGAAAAGCCGGGCCGGCGAGCTTACCGGATCATTGAGAAGCGCATCGGAACCAGCAGCAGGTTCGTGACGTTCCGGACAATCTCACCTCCGCGTCGGATGGACTCGTCCCGCAACTTGGCCCATGCAGGGTTCTCGCGAAAGGCCGCCCATGCCTTCTCGCGCCGGTCCTGACTCTCGAAGGGAATCAGGTAGACCATATTGGGCTGGTTCGGCCCCATGATCGTATCCGCATAGAGCACCGGGTGAATGCCACTCTGGTGAAACAGGTCTATCTCCCCGCCGGCGAAGCGCTCGTGCAGGAAGCCAAGTTGTTTCTGCGTGGGTGACTCGTAGATGCGCAGTTCAAAGACCTTGTGGGTGAGATCTCCGGCTGCGACGCCCTTGAGGGGTGGGCAGAACGAAGTCGCCCGCAGCAACGCCGTATCCAGCCGGTAGAAAGGCTCACCTCCCGCCTCCAGGTCGGCGCGGGCCGCGTCCCAGTCGGCCTCGTTGCCCAGGCAGAACTTAGCCGTCTCCGGCTCACTCCGGCTGGGATAGTGGATGAGGACCAGGACCGCAGGGATGTGTGGTCCCACGTCGACCGTGAAGATGCCCACCGGCCCCAGGCCCGACTTCTGCCACATGGGCAGTGCCCGTTTCTCCAACCAGTCCGAGAGGCGCCCCACTTGAGCGCCAGACTGTAACCGGTAGGTCTGCAACTCAAAGTACGCGCCCGGCATGGTTTCTCCTTCTCCCGCTCTCAACGGTGAATCAGATCGCAGAGCCATGGCCAATCCCAGGGCGGCGACCGGAACTTCTCCAAGCATGAACTCTCGGCGGCTGACCATTTGAGACCCTCCTTACCTCCAGGATGCGTATTGGCTCGTTCTCGCTAACGATGGCGTGTCCGGGCGGTCGTGTCAAGGGGGTGTGTTCCGGCCCACCTCGCTGGCGGAATATCCCTCGCTTCTCACTTCGAACCCCAGTTGGCGCTTTCCGAGGAGGGAACTCCGCGGGGGGCAACCATTGGGAAAGTCCTTTCAAGAATCCTTCCACCGCACCGCACTTATGCTAGAGTAACCCTAAGAATAAGTATGGATAGGTGTCCTTATTGCACTTCCACACGCTTGGGCCACTCGCCGAGTGGGCGGCATCAGATATGCCTGGCCTGTCAGCGCATTCTGCTGCGCCCCAGCCTTGCGAAGACCACTCACCGAGGCCCACGGGGAAGGCCCCGGCTCCGTGGTCCCCGCCCGCGGTCGCCCGCCGCGAGTACCGCGTGAACGACGCGCCGTTGAGCCGGCTTGCCGGGATGGGCCGAAGGTGGCCAGACAAATTCACGTGTCGCCGCATGTCTAGAGGAGCAATCTATCTCTTACTATTACTTACTATATTGATGCCCTGCAACGCGCAGGCGGAGGAGAATCTACAAGCGTTCCTCAACACTTTGATGCGTCACCGCCCCGGCGCGGTCCTGATCTCCAACCCTCTTACCGGCGAACTCCTCGCCGTGTGGAACAGGCGCGCCGCCTTTGACCGCGCGCTGCCGCCGGGCTCCACGGCCAAGCTGGTCACCGCCACGGCGGCCCTCGAGCAGGGAGTCCTTGCGCCGGACGACAGAATCCTCTGCCGCCGCGTGCCTCGTCTCCTCGGCCAGCCTTTTCACTGCGTGCACCCGGCCACCGGCCAGGCCTTTACCCTGGCTTCCGCCCTGGCGTATTCCTGCAATTACTTTTTCGCGGAACTGAGCGCGCGCCTCACCGCGGCGGCCCTCGCCCGCTGGTATACTGCCTTCGGCTTCGGGCAGCCGCTCGACTGCCTGGGGACGCGCCACGCCGCCGGGTTGGTCAGCCTCGGCGAGAGCGAGGAGGCCAAGGCCCGGGCGTCCCTGGGCGAAAGCGGCATCCTCGTCACGCCCGCCCAATTGTTGCTGGCCTATTCCGCCGTCGCCACCGGCGGCTCCGTCTTTCGCCTCCGGTTGCCTGACGCGCAGATCCCGCCGGAGGCGGGACGAGCGCCGCAGGTCTCCCGCCGCGTGCGGCTGCATCCGCAAACGCTCGACACCTTGCGGGCCGGCCTCCGCCGGTGTGTGGAATCAGGAACCTGCCAGGGAGCAGCCGTGCCGGGCGTCGCGGTGGCCGGCAAGACCGGTACCGCCACCGCGCGCGGTGGCAGCCACGCCTGGTTCGTGGGCTACGCTCCCGCCGAAAAGCCCGAAGTGGCGATTGTGGTCTTTCTCGAGCACGGCACCGGGGCGATGGATGCTGCCCCTCTGGCCGGGCAAATCCTGCGAGGATACTTCGCGCGGAAGGGCGCGCAGCGATGAGAGGCGGAATCCTCTGGCGGAGCGCATGGCTTGTGGTCGCGGCCGTCGCCTCCGCCTGCGCTCAGGATCTCCGTATCGAATTGTTTCGCCCGCAGGCCGCGCGCGTGCTCATTATTGAAGCCGGGCCCGCGCGCGTTCTCCTTTGCCGGGGGCGCGATGCGCCCCCTTGCCTGCCAGTCAATCCCGGCACAAAGGCAGAATGCCGGGCCGAGGGCCGCGCGGTACGGTGCAGCACTCCGGAGCAGGCGCTGACCTTCGCCGCGGCCGCCGCGCGCTCAGCCGCACCCTTTCGGCTGGAGATTTCCCCGAGCAAATCCGCAGGAAAGTTCCCGGCGCGCGCGGTCGAGTTGCGTACCGCGGAGTTATTGCCCGCGCCCGGTGGCCTGCGCGTCATTGCCCGCGTTGACCTCGAAACTTACGTCGAAGGCGTGTTGGCGGGCGAAGCTTCCATTCTGAAGACCCCGGCGGCGCTTGAGGCGATGGCCGCGGTCGCCCGCACGTGGGCACTCGGCGCGCGCGGGCGGCATCGCGGCGATGGCTTTGACTTCTGCTCGCTCACGCACTGCCAGGTTTTTCGCTTGCCCTCAGAATCTCCCGAAGACCGTGCGCACGCGCTCGCTGGCGCCGTCCGCCAGACGAGCGGCCAAGTCCTGAAGTATCACGACCAATTGATCGACCCCTATTTCAGCGCCAATTGCGGAGGCGTTACTGAAGCCGCGGGCGACGTGTGGCCGGACCGGGCGCAGCCCTACCTGGTGAGTAGGCGCGATCCTTACTGCGCGGGAAGCAGCCACGCGAACTGGCGGCGGGAACTGCCGCTTGAGACCGTCCGCGCGATTCTCGTTGAAAATCTGGGCGTTGCGCTCGACGGTCCACTCCGCGACCTTCGCATCGACAGCCGCACTCCTTCCGGCCGCGCTCGTACCTTGCGCGCGGTCGCCCGTTCCGAAGTCCGCCTGGACGCAAACCAATTCCGCTATGCCGTGAACCGGCGGCTCGGCTGGAACACCTTGAAGAGCAGTCTGTACGAACTGGGGCGTCAAGGCGACGCGCTGATCTTCACGGGCCACGGCCTCGGCCACGGCGCCGGCCTTTGCCAGGCGGGCGCCGACGAGATGGGCCGCCTGGGCATCGGCTACGAACAAATCCTCGCGCACTACTTTCCCGGGACTGCCATTGGGCAGGTTTCCGCCGCGTCCACCAAGGCCGTTGGGTCGGTCCTCGCGAGCGAGCACTTCGAGCTTGTCTTTCCCCCGAGCCAGCAACCGTGGGCGAGTGAGACTTTGCAGGCGCTCGAAGAGTCCCGCCGGAGGTTGGGAAGCCACGGCGAAGCGTTGCCGCGTATCCGCGTCCAGACCTGGGAAACCACCGCGGAGTTCACCCACGTCACGGGCCAGCCGGGTTGGGCGGCGGCCTCGAGCGACGGCCAGTCCATCGCGCTCCAGCCGCTCGCCAAACTCAAGCGCCAAGGAATCCTGCAATCAGCCCTGCGGCACGAGCTCGCGCACCTTGTCGTCCATCCCCGCCGCGCCCCGCTTGGCGGAGTGCCCCGGTGGTTCGAGGAAGGATTGGTGCTGTATCTGACCGGTGAGCAGGTCAAAGCCGCTCCGGTGCAGGACTTTGCAGGCCGCAGCCTGGAGCAGGCTGTGACCAAGCCGCGCTCCGAAGGGGAGATGAAAGCCGCTTACGCCGCCGCTCTCGGCCGGGTCCGCGCCCTCGCCCGCCAGCGCGGCGAACCGGCCCTGTGGCAAATCCTCGAACACCCCACCCCCGATGATCTCCGCGCCCTGAAGTAGCAGCGGGTTTAGTCTGCCACGGCTTGCTTTTCCTCCGCTGCGGGTGTATATACCGCGGAGATGGCAGACTGGTAACTGATTGTCATCATCCGGCGTCCCGCGAGTTCATATCGCTCTGAACGCCAGGCCCGACATGGGGTAAGGAACCTACCCGCACACATCGGCCAAGACGCGATGCATGGGCCCCCCGTGACATGAATTTCCAATAGAGGTGAAGTGAAACCTACACGCTCAACAGTGACTTGGATTTCGGAAGGGATTATGGTGGCGGCAGCACCGGCTGTAGCGTACCTCATGACTTATCTGCACGAGCTCGGTTTCTGTAAGATGTTCGGTATCCCATACGAATTCATCTCCCCCAATCTGACGACGGTTTTCATCGTCACAGGGGCCCTTGTCCTGTGCATGTCTGTGCCGTTATGGCTCGCACACGCGTATTTGACCTCCCTCAGTGGCGAGCACCCGATCAAGCGGCGTATTCGCATCCTGCTTCCGGTTCTTTTGATCACTTTGGCGCTCCTGTATCTATTCGGCGAATATGCGCATGTATGGCTTTTGTTTGGCAGCCAGTGGGTACTCTTCCTTCACATCGAATTTCTCACTCCCCTGATGACGCAACGGGGCAAAGGAAGCTACGTTGACAAGTTGAGGGCCGAGGACTTACGAGATGACCGGATTGATCGCCCGATTGCGGTTCTGCTGGGTCCTGTAAACCCACGGGCATATTACCTCTTCATTTTCTTGTCTATGGCATTAGGAATTTCATATTTCTCCGGGCAGTCAAGCGCAAACCGCAAGGAAGAGTTCTTGGTCCCAGTTGCTACGCCTGATAGAGTTTTCCTGCGGACGTACGCCGACAAGCTGATAACAAGCCGACTCAAGCGCGAAACGCGGACTGTTGAACGTAGTTTTGAAATGATCAGCACCGAGGGGCTAACTCTGAGGGTTGAGAAGGTTGGTCCCCTAAGACTCGCGGCGCCTTGAACGACACGAAGGCGCATTCGACCTACCGGCTTGCCGGACAGAACAGCGCTTGCGACCGCCGAAACGGCGGGAAGTCACACGCAGCGAAAACAAATTCAGCTTTCATGTTAAACCTTGGAAGGTCGGCTTGTTCGAAGTAACCCTCGGAGAAAGGGTACACCCGGCCAATGCCTTAGGCTGGCAGTCCGCTGAAAGATGCAATTAACTGCCCAGGGGCGTTCGACCTGAAACGAAAGGATTAACCCAGCGGCGCCCAAACACAGTCCGCAAACCTAGGAGGGTAGGAATGATTGGACGAAGGCGATTCCTTGAATTGATCTCGGCGCTGGCTGTTTCGCTTCGCCTGAAGCTGACGGCGAACAGCGCGTGTCCGTTGGGATCTCAGGCGGCGCAGGGCGCCTCGGGGAAACCGATGTTCCCGGTCACGGTTCCCCTGTCGCCTTTGCCGGATTGCACTGGCTGGAACCCCGGCGGTTCGCCACCCGCAATGGGAGATTTGCACATCACCGTCGACGAGATGATCGCGCACGGCTTTACGGGGCTCGTGTTTCCGTTCCACCTCTCTCCCGCCGACACGTGCGACGTGATGAACTACGCCCAGTCACGCGGGATGTTCATCACTTTCGACCGCACGGAGGGGGGAGGAAATCCTCGGGGCGAAGTGCAAATGTTTGGCCGGGATGCACCGCCGGCAATTTCAGTGTACTCGCCGCGATACGCCCCGGCCGTCCGAGAAAAAGTCGTCGCCGCACTCACCGAGGTAAAGGGTGTTCCAGGCCTGTACAACATGTTTTGCTTTCAGGATGAGCCCTTCCATATGGGTCCAGAAGCCTTCGGCTACACGGAGGAGGTCCGGCAGGAGTTCAAGCGGCGTTTTGGTTACGAGTTGCCGCCCGACGTCCAATCGGCTCGCAAAGACCCCAAGGTCTGGCTGGATGTCATCAACTTTCGTTCCGACGAGTTTCCCGCGGGCTGGCGGCAGGCTTACCGGATCATCAAAGAGATCAATCCGCACGTTAAGGTGGTCACCACTCACGACAGCCACAACACCTTCGGTGCCGGCGTCCGGTCGAATTCGAAGCTTGCGGTTGACGATGTCTTTCATTGGGGAGCCGATTTCGCCGATACGTTCGTTTTCGACATGTACCCGTACCTGATGTACGACTTCCGCTACGGGGAGTGCGGCAAGCTGCCCAAGCCGCGCCTCAGCCAGATGCACTACGCCTTCGGTCAGATCCGAAACCTGGCCTACACCTACGGAAAGGACTGTGGTTACTGGTTCGGCACATTCAACTGGGAGTGGTTTCATGACTTCATGGGGCCGGAACTTAAAGCGCAATACTGGGCTGAAAGGGAAATGACTCTGACGGCGGTTGCCCAAGGAGCTAATTTCCTCATCGGCGGATACAAAATCCCCGAGGACTGCCGGCATTGGGAATCGCTGGGCGAGGGGCTTCGCACGATTCAGAAAGCCGGCCCCGGCCTGCTCGAATGTCCAAAGGTGAAGGCAACGGCAGCTTTCTTATTTCCGCGGACACAGTACATACAGCTTCAGGAGGAATACTGGAATGTCGGACTCGCCTACGAGCTGTTTCTCCGGGCCTTTGGTGAACTCGATGTGCTGCATGAAGAGCAGGTGAAGGATGAACACCTCGCCGGATACCAGGTCCTTGTTCTCTTCGACGTCAGGCTGCTTCCCGATGAAGTAGCCCATCGCATCGGGTCTTTCGTGCAGGGCGGCGGCATTGTTATCGCCGACTGTGTGGCCAACCTGGATGCCTACAAGAACTCCTCCGTCATCATGCCGGATCTGTTCGGAGTTCGTGACGCCATGAAGCAGCGCATCATGCGAAGCGGACACTGGGTGCCCACGCTCAAAAATCCCGACTGGTTCATTCCTCCAGATTCGCCAGACGATGAATCGGCGGTCATCAGGCGTACGGTGCGGGGCACCGCCTTTGGCCTTGATCTTGATTTCAGCGTGGTCAGTCCGCGCCCCTGCGTGCCGACCGACGGTCAGGTAGTTTTAAAAATGGTCTCCGGTGAGCCGGCGTTGGTTCGCCGTCGCGTAGGAAAAGGGCAGGTGTTTCTGCTCGGTTTCTGCGTGCAAGACTCTTACTTCCAGACTTGGAAAGACAACGATGAGAAATCCCGGGAGCAACTGCGACTGCTCTTGCATAGCCTGACCGAGGAAACGGGCCGGCGTGCTCATGTGTACTCGTCCAATCCGGACATCGAAGCGGCGCTCAGGACAAATGGCAAGGAAGGATACGTTTTCGTCATCAATCATGAAGCGGGCAAGCCCGAAACTCAGGTTCGCCTGGCCGACCTGGGATTCCGTGTCGGGCGGATCATCGACGTCGCCGACGAACACGCAATCGAGTTCCAGGAGACAGGTGGCATAATCACTTTTGCTGTTGCGGCGCCCCAAGACACGCCGCGGCTACTCCGCCTTCTGCCCGGCTCTGCGGAGGAATGAGTCAGCAGTTCAGGAAACCCCGCCGCGAGCCGCCGACGCAAAAAACACGTCTGCGCTACGCTTGCTCTGCGAGTGGTCCGGCGCCGGGGCGCCGTGAGCCCCAGCCGTGGGTGGGGGCGGCATCTGTTCACGGGCGAGACGCCGGGACTACGCTGGCTGGGGCGGACGCGCACGCTGGGGCGCCCCGACACGCGGGTCAAGGTCAGCTCTCGCCGAGGGGCGACGGGAAGGGCAGGAGGGCTTCGACGGGGACGAAGGCGGGGCGGGTTTGGGGCGAGCGCCAGTTATCGAGCAGGGCGACCTGCTGCACGCAGGAGATGGTGCAGCGCGGGGCGCAGGATTTCTCGGTGTGGTACTCGTGCGCGAGGTGCTCGCGGGTGTAGCGCTCGAGCGGGATGGCGGGGAAGCCGCGCTGCTGCGAACAGTAGTGCACCAGGCCGTCCTCGCAAATGTAAAGGTAACGGCTGCCGGCGCGGCATCGCCAATTATTGGGGATACCCTGCGCGAGGTTCTTCTGGAACTGGTTGAAACGCGCGTAGGAGCGCTTGCCCATTTGCATGACGCGTGCGAAGAGTTCCTGCTGAGGGGCGGCAAGCCGCTGGAGCTGGCCGTGGCGGTCGTGCAGGATGCCCACCGTGCTGGTGAAACCGAGCTCGAGGGCGCGGCGGGCGACGACGAGCGCGTCCTCGGGATGGCGCATGGGACTGCCCAGCACGGAGTTGATGTTCACCTGAAAAATCGCATAGCGGGCGAGCACCTTCAGGCTCTTCTTGGAGACTTCGTCGGGCAGGAGGTTGTCGATGGAAATCTGCAGGTGGTCGAGACCGGCGCGGTTCAGGCGCTCGATGCGCGGCGGCGTGAGCAGGTAGCCGTTGGTGATCATCCCCGCCAGGATGCCGCGCCGGCGAACGCGGCGGATGATCTCCTCCAGCTGCGGATGCAGCAGCGGCTCGCCGCCGCTGAGGCTGATGATGGTGGTGCCCAGCGCGGCCAAGCGGTCGACGCGGCGGAACATCACCTCGAGCACAATGGGCTTCGAGAAGTCGTCGTACTCGTTGCAGTAAGCGCAGGAAAGATTGCAGCGGCGGATGGTAATCAGATGCGCCAGGACCGGGTGGTGCGTGGAGGCGAAGCCTTTGGCAATCATGCGCCATTCGCGCAGGCGCGTATTCCAGAAGCGCAGTGTTCGCGGCAAGCCGAGTCGGTTCATTCCCTGACCCCCACCGGTGCTACTTTGTGTTTCCGCCAACCCACAGCCACCTGGTTACCTGAAGTCAGGCTCCTTTACTACCGAGCCGTGACAGCCCTTTGAAGCATTCTCACAAGTGCAGCCCTAAGCCGAGAAAACCAAGGCAGTTAAGGATAAGAGATAGACAATAAGTCTGACAATAGCAAAAGTCCAAATGGTCAAAAACCATGGCTGAAGTGCGCATTCCTGCCACTCAACGCCTGGGCGAAACTGTTCCTGGGAAGTGACGGGCAGAATATGACTTGCGGGCGAGGGCGCACTTGCGCCGTCCGAGACTCCGGGGGGGGAATAGCCAACCTATCAATGTCTTGAAGAGACTCAACATCCCCATTCGGCGGACAATTTGTCCCTTTCAATCGCGCGCGGTCGTCGTTCGGCGGAAACCGCTTCCTGTTTATCCAAGAATTACCAAGAATCAATAATGGCCTGGGTTCCCTCGGGGCTGGCTGGGAAGGGCAAGGCTAATTTCAGCGCAATCGCCAGCACGCGTCATGGCGGCGGTGACTCGATATTGGGTCGGAGTTGCCGGGCAGCTTGGGGGTACGGTGGGGGTAATCCGGGGATTGCCTCGGAATCCCAAGGCTCCCGTCGCCGCTCGCCATGAGCCGCGGGGAATTCTTCGAAAAGAGAGGAGTACGACATGCCAAGAATTCATGGACAGGGGTTGATGAAGTATGTGGACCGTGCGGCCACCACGGTCGCCGGCGTTGCCTTTGACAGCATCCAGTTCTTCAACAAGTACCGTCCCAATCCGTCCTTCACGCCCAAGTGGTCGGACAAGCCGCTGTTGAAGTCTTGGCAAAAGACCAAACCTCCTCTGGGGTGGCCCCGCCAGACCGATTCGCTTTGTCCCCTCTGCGTCAAGGAGGCGCGCGCCTCCATTCTCAGCGGCGAGAAAGACTGGAAAGACCTGCTGACGGAAAAAGTCGGGGAGATCAAGGCCACCATTCTTGAGCGCGACGGCCAGATCTGGATGGTCAAGGATTGTCCCATCCACGGCCGCTTCGAAGACCTCATGGCCGTTGACTCGGGTTTCTTGGCCTGGATCGAGAAGAACTTCCCGGGACGCGATATTCGGGCGCACAACGACGCGCATCTGCACAACCACGGTTCCAGCACGATTCTGCACGGACGCGGGTCGGTCCGGTGGTTCTCGAACTTCATGCTGGGCCTGGCGATATTGAAGAACTACAACGCATCGAAGGCGCCCAAGAGCTTGGCCTTGATTGATTTGCTGAAGAAATTCGATAAATCGTTCGCCCTGAGTGGCGAGGCTCGGACCCGGAAGGAATATGGCGCCTCGGACCCCGACCGGACCCTCGAAGATGCCCTCAAACGGCGGTCCGATCCCTGGAACCTGCTCTTCATCGCGGGCATGTGGTTCCAGGACCTGTTCAATTCCGACTTCCGCCGCACCGAGATGTGCATCATCCCTTATGCGACGCAGCTGGGCGAAATTTCCTTTTGCGCCTACAACACCGGCATCGGCTGGCGGAAGATTATCGAAAACATGTACAAGAACGCCACGGTCGCCGAGTGGTACAAGACCCACGGCAAGCACGAAATCTACGCCCGGGGCAAAGAAGTCCGGTTGGCTTCCACCCAGCACTCGCTCCTGGTCGATCCGCTGGACGCCGCGCGGGTGCGTCGCAAGGAACATGACGTCCCCATGACTGCGGCCGAGGAAGAACGCGCGCGTCGCAAGGCGGCCTGGGAGGCCCAGCAAGCTCATCAGCTTTACGAAGAATTGGTCCTGAATAAGCCTAAGGGGAAGTTGGTGCAGATTGGCAGCGCCCGCCCCGTCGAGGAGACCGAGAAAGTCCCGGTCTAACCGGCGACGTGTCCCCTCCCCAGGGGATCGAACTTCTTTCCCACGGCCGGCCCGTTCCTAGACCGGCCGTGTTTGTTTGTATCGGCTCTCAAGGAGCGCTGTGGCTATTCCGTGAAGCCCGGATTCGTAGGGGGTGGCGCAGACATCTGCGCCAGAACCGACATTATGTTACACTTTATCAGGGATGCACCATTTGGCCGAGAAGGTTCGGAGGTGAGCAATCATGCCCTCTTCTGAAGTGCGCGCACGGCCTGCGAGAAGTAGACCGGGAGGAAGGTTTGGGATGAGAAAATGGATATGGGGCACCATCGCGATTGGACTTGTAACGGCAGGAGTGACAGAAATCATGCCCACCCGTGCCGCTGAGGGAGCAACTGCTCCAAAGTCTTATTCTGTCAGGTTCCATGAAGGCCAAATGTTTCCTACGATGGTTTTCCCTTCCCTGCAAGGCGGCCGGCCCGGCTCGGTCGCGGACTTCCGGGGCAAGAAACTGATCCTCCACCTTTTTGCTTCCTGGTGAGCGGGCTGCCGCGTGCACGTGCCCGGGTGGCACGAAGCGACCAAGAGATGGCAGGAAGAGGGCAAGCTCCAGATGGCGGGGATCATCGTCGAGCAGCATCCGGACCGCGCCCGGCTTTTCATGCAGTGGAAACAGATGCGGTGGCCGATTCTGGTGGATTCGCTCAACCTGCTTGGACCTGCCGCCGTCCCCATCACGCTCGCCATCGACGAGTATGGCGTGATCCGGATGGTGAACCCCAAGCCTGAAGAAATCCACCAAAAATTTCTTAACCGGACGTTCGCGAAACCCGCCCGCCTGCCAACCGTCAAGGACATCGCCCCGGACCTGCGTTCTCTAAAGGAAGCAACCCGCCAGGGCACGGCGGCGGCCTGGGAAACCTATGCGAACGCGCTCGTGGAATGGGCCGGGCCCGAGCGGCTCGGCGAGGCCATCGAAGCCTACGAACACGCCCTGCGCCTAGAGCCCGACACCGGGCCTTTCCATTTCCACCTCGGCGTGGCGTATCGCAAGCGCTACGATTCGGACTTCCGCCAGCCGAAAGATTTCCAGAAGGCGGTCGAGCGATGGAGCGCGGCCCTCGAGACCGATCCCAACCAATACATCTGGCGCCGGCGCATCCAGCAATACGGCCCGCGGCTCGACAAGCCTTATTCATATTACGATTGGGTGGCGACGGCACAGAAAGAAATAGTGGCACGCGGCGAAACACCGGCGCCGCTCTCGGTCGAGCCCGCCGGCGCCGAAATCGCTCATCCCGAAAAGACATTTGCGACCGCCGCAGCGAACGTGAAGGAACCGGACCCGCTAGGACGAATCCTCCGCGACGACGGCCGGTTTATCAAAGTTGAAACTGCGGTCGTGCCCGATACCCGGGCAGAAGATGTCGCCGACCGTGTCCACGTTGTGTTTCGGCCGAATCCAGCGAACAAGGCTCACTGGAACAACGAAGCCGGCAACATGGTTTTTTGGGTCAGCCCACCCCCCGGATGGGGGGTCAGTCAACGCCTTGTAACCGTTCCCAACCCTCCCCAGCCGGTCAGCAAGGAATCCCGTGAGGTGGAATTCGAAGTGAGAGGTCCCGCGGGAAGGCGCACCCAACCCCTGACCCTTCGCCCTTACGCTCTCTATTACGTGTGCGAGGACGTGAACGGCGTTTGCATGTACCGTCGGCAGGACGTGCCGATCGTCATAGCTCCCCATGAATTGAAGCAAGGTAGCGAGCGCAGCAGGTAGCGTCTATAAGGTCATCGCCGGTGTCAAGGGCGAAATTCGCGGTGGCAGTTTGGTTTTAGGAGACACCGGCGCCGCCCGCAGGACGCGTGACACGCGCCTGCGGTTGCTCCCTCCTGATTTTCTCTCCCCCGGCGGCGCGTGGCTTCGCGGGATCAGAATGACATCGCCGAAGGCTTCTCCCCGCAACCCGCTAGAAAGTGAAATCCAGTCCCACGCGCGCGTGCCGGCCGGCCTCGGGCACGCTGTTAAAGAGTTCTCGGTAGACGCGGTTGCCCAGATTCTCGAAGCCGAAGCGCAGGGCCACACTCTTCAGGCCCCGTGCGAACAGCCGCGCCCGGTCTCCGCGAACCAGTTCGCAGCCACCCCGCAGGCTGAACATCGAAAAGCCCTGCAGGGGGTCAAATTCCGGCGGCACCCGCGTGCTTCCGCGCGTCACGCGGGCACGGACCTCGGCCCACAGCCGCCGGCGGGAGGTCTCCCAACGTAAACCGACGTGACCTACCGCAGGCGCAATCAGCGGGAGGGCATCACCGGTGCCGAGGTCCGTCCCCTTCTGGAAACTCATGGCCAGGAACGGCGTCCAGTAGGAACCGAGCGCGGACCGCTGCGTCTCCACTTCCGCTTCCACCCCCTGGATGCGCGACCGGTTCACGTTGACGTTCTGATAGACCGGCACACCATCCAGGGTGGTCTGGCCGTTGAAGGTTCCCGGCGCATAGGTGATAAGATCCCGGAGCTGGTTGTGGAAATAAGTCACCGAGGCGGAAAAACGGGAGGCATGCAACCGGGCGCCGGTTTCAAAGCTCAGGGATGTTTCAGGTTTCAGGACCGGGTTGGGGACGATAAAAGCCTCGACGGGGGCGCTCCCATAGAAGAAGCGCTCAAAGAGATTGGGCTCCCGAAAGGCTCGGCCGACGTTCCCCACCAATTGCAGGCCGGGAACCACTTCATAGATAGCTCCCACTTGGCCGCTCACGGCGCTGTCCACTCGGCCCCCTAGAATGCCGGTCAG
>Ga0315280_10002642_pt1 | contig 28756 bp, 30 predicted proteins | sample YL17G06_40_MG_FD_203697 | JGI IMG/M metagenome (GOLD analysis project Ga0315280, IMG submission 203697) | Sediment microbial communities from Yellowstone Lake, YNP, Wyoming, USA - YL17G06_40 | ecosystem: Environmental > Aquatic > Freshwater > Lake > Sediment | place: USA: Wyoming | collected... | reverse complement strand
GGTAAGAAAGGAGTGTGTTGCAACTGGACTGAGTGTTTAACTTCGGATAGTATGTAGCGAACCAAAAGGCCACGAAGGTCGTGAGAACATACGCGCTATTGACCGCATCGGGGTTTCTGCTTTCCATTCTGTTCACTCTGCTGGTGCGCAGCGTTGCCCATCGGTTGAATTGGCTGGATCAACCCGATGAAAGGAGGCTCCACTCCAAGCCTACGCCCCGACTGGGTGGGGTAGCGATTTTCCTGGCCTTCGGTCTGTCTCTCGCTCCCTTGTTCTTCATCCAAAACCGATTGACCACGCAGTTGAGGATCCATTGGCCGTCTCTCGAGCCTCTGCCCGCCGCTGTCTGCGTCATCTTTTTGCTGGGCCTCGTGGATGACATCGTTGGAGTCAACCCCTACGTCAAGCTGGCGGCGCAGATCGGCTGCAGCATGTGGGTCTTCTATCACGGAATATATGTTGGTCAGGTGAGCAATCCGCTGGCGAAAGGATTCGACGTTGGAGTCTGGAGCCTGCCCCTGACAGTTTTGTGGCTTGTAGGCATCACCAACGCTTTTAACCTAGTGGACGGGATCGATGGTCTGGCCGCCGGCATTGCCTTGTTCTCGATAGTCATCCTGGGATTTGCCTCCCTTCTGACAGGAAACACGGCCCTGGTTGCGGTGCTCGCAGCCCTCGGCGGGGCCACGGCGGGATTCCTGCTCTTCAATTTTCACCCTGCCACAATTTTCCTCGGCGACTCGGGAAGCCTGTTCCTGGGGTTCACGTTGGCCGCGCTGTCCCTGGTGTGGGGCCAGAAGAGTTCGCTTGCCGTGTCCGTGTTGGGGCCCATCCTGATCTTTACTCTACCGATCGCGGACACCGGGTTGGCTATCGTCCGGCGCTTCTTTAGCGGCGCGCCAATTTTCAGTGCCGACCGGGATCATATACACCATCGCCTACTGGGTCTTGGGTGGAGTCCTCGAAAAGTCGTCCTGATCCTATATGGCGCCTGCTTTCTTTTTGGATTGGTCACGCTGGCGCTCATGAACATTCAGACGGGCGTCGGTATCTTCGTCCTGATCCTGGTGGCAATAGGAACCTGGCTGCTGTTGAGCCGCCTCGGGTACCGCGAACTTGCCGAGATTAACCTGACTGTCCGCCGGGGATTACTGGATCAGAGGGCGATTGTCGGACAGCGTGTTCAGTTTAGAAAGGCAGTTGAATCCGTGGGTGAAGCGAGAACCTCCGAAGATCTCTGGTCGCGTCTGGTGGAGGTAGCGAAAGCCTTCGATTTCGACCGCATCGAGCTCTCACTGAGCCCGGAGCTTCAGGCCAGGGTATCATCGCAAGGAGGCTCATCCGGCAGGGACGCGGCGCTTCCGCGTTCTTGGCCAGAGGGGACAGAGGCTGCTGCTGCCAATCGTGTGGAGCAATATTGGAGGATTGAGCTATCGCTGGCCATGAATCGCGAAACGCGAAATTACGTGGCCTTTAGTCGAGCGCTAGACAAGGGAGAACTTCACTTCCGAATCGACTCCTTTGTCCATCTGCTTGTCTCGAACATTGAAAAGGGTCTTGCCAGGGTTTCGGAGGGTAAAAGCTAGGGCGCAGCAGGGTGACGGCGACAGTCAAGGTGCGCTGATCCGGGATTGCAGCTTACGTGTGGCGCAAAGAGCTCTGTACGAGAGTCGCCGGGAAGGCTGAGATGCCGGGTTGAGTTTGCAGAACGCCAATTCTCGGCAGAACCAAACTGGAGCGTAGCTTTTTCTCTACGTCTTGAGGACTGGGCAACCGATGAAACGTGTCATTTTTGCAGGCGGAATTGGGTCGCACCTGTTCCCCCTTACGCGGGTGACAAACAAGTACCTGCTGCCCGCGTACGACCGGCCGATGGTCTTCCATTTCATTCATGCATTGATGAATGCCGAAATTTGGGATATCCTGGTTGTTACGGGTAGCCAGAAGGCGGGAGATTCTCTCCGTCTGCTCGGCAATGGCAAGGACTTCGGGCTGAGGCACATCAACTACTCGTATCAGGAGGGCGAAGGAGGTATTGCCGATGCCCTGCGTTGGCGGAGCACTTTGCCGATGGCCGGGCGATATGGGTTGTGCTCCCTCACCAATCCGCAGCAACTTATGGTCGCCAGAGCTCTCTCGGGTGCAGTCGTGGGAATTCTGTTTGCGGTATCGACGAATCCTTGGCTGTTGACGATTGTCGGAACGGGAATCCCCGCCTTCATTGTTATCGCTGATCTACGACGACAAGAGATTCGTTCCACCTTGGGTGCCCTGAGGACCACCTTGCGAAGACGGGGGCGTCTCATCCCCGTGGCACAAGCGGAAGGCAGGAGTATATTTACAGCAAGCCAATGAGGAGGCAGATGCATCGCACTGAGTTTCAAAAGGGATGCAGATGAGTGGGGCGGATCAGGGCATCTGCGTGGTCATACTTTGCGGAGGCATGGGAGCCCGTCTTCGTGAGGAGAGTGAATACCGTCCCAAGCCCATGATCGAGATTGGCGGGCGGCCCATCCTGTGGCACATCATGAAAATCTACGCCCACCATGGGTTCAAGGAGTTCATCCTCTGCCTGGGCTATAAAGGCGAGGTCATCAAGCAGTACTTTCTGAACTACCAGACCGTGAACAGCGACTTCACGATTCGGCTGGGCGAGGACCGGCGACCGATCGTCCACCGGGGCGGGCCCGCCGAGGACTGGACGGTGACGCTGGTCGATACGGGCCAGACGACTCTAACCGGCGCCCGCATCAAGCGCATCGAGCCGTATGTGAGGTCAGACACCTTCATGCTGACTTACGGGGACGGGGTGGCCGACATCGACGTCGGGCGGCTGATGGAATTCCACCGCGCGCACGGCCGCATCGGCACGGTCACCGGCGTGCGGCCTTACTCGCGTTTTGGCGAGCTCGTCATCCAAGATGGCCGGGTGCGCCAATTCAGTGAGAAGCCCCAGGTTGCCGAAGGCACGGTGAATGGCGGGTTCTTTGTGTTCAAGCGGGAGTTCTTTAACTACCTTTCTGCCGATGAATCCTGTGTCCTGGAGCATCAGCCGCTGGAAAGCCTGGCGCGTGACGGACAGTTGATGGTCTATTTCCACGAGGGGTTCTGGCAGTGTATGGATACCTACCGTGATTTCCTGGCGTTGAATGAGATGTGGAAGAAGAATCCCGCGTGGAAAGTCTGGAGCCAATGACGGAATCCGGAAAATTCTGGCGTGAGAGACGGGTTCTGGTCACGGGGGCTACGGGCCTGGTGGGCTCGTGGGTGACCAAGGACCTGGTTGACCGGGGTGCCCTGGTGGTGGCACTGGTCCTGGATGCCGACCCGTATTCGGAACTTTACCGGAGCGGCGACATCAGCCGCGTTCATGTGATCAACGGAAGGCTCGAGGACTTCACCTCTCTTGAGCGCGCGATCCTCGTGCACGAGTGCGAGACGGTGATCCACCTGGGGGCTCAGGCAATCGTTAGTGTGGCCCAACGGTCGCCGCTTCCCACCTTCGAGGCCAATGTGCGCGGGACGTGGAATCTCCTCGAGGCTTGCCGACTCCATCCGGAGCTCGTCAAGCGGGTGGTGGTGGCATCGAGCGACAAGGCTTACGGAGAACAGGACCAGCTTCCTTACACCGAGGAAATGCCTCTGCGAGGCCACCAGCCGTACGAAGCTTCGAAGAGCTGCGCGGACCTGATCGCGCAGTCGTACTACCACACCTATGGCCTGCCCGTGGCGGTGGCGCGGTGCGGCAACATCTACGGCGGCGGAGACTTGAATTGGACGCGAATTGTTCCGGGGACGATTCGCTCGCTCTACCGCGGCGAGTCGCCGCTGATTCGTAGCGACGGCCAGTACGTTCGCGATTATATTTACGTGAAGGACGTTTCCTCCGCATATCTGACTCTGGCGGAACACCTCGAGTCCCCGCAGGTCTGCGGCGGGGCTTTCAATTTCAGTCCCGAGTCGCGGGTTACGGTCCTGGAAATTGTCGGCAAAATCCGAAAGATCATGGGCTGTGAGCACATCCAGCCCACGGTGTTGAACCAGGCCAGGGGGGAGATTCGCAGCCAATATCTCTCTTCGACCAGAGCCCGCCAGGTCCTTCAGTGGCGGCCTGACTTCACATTGGATCGCGGTCTGGAAGAGACGATCGAGTGGTACCAACGCTTCCTCAGGGAGACATCGAATTGAGCGCTCCCTACGTCGCCTGTCGGTCGTGTGGCAAACCAGATCTGGAGTTGATTCTGTCACTGGGGCGGACGCCGCTCGCCAACGCTTTGCTGGCCCCGGAACAACTGGCGCTCCCCGAAGACCGGTACCCGCTCGAGCTGGCATTCTGCAAGAACTGCACCCTGGTTCAAATCCTGGAGACAGTTCCCCCTGAGACGCTTTTTCGCAATTACCTCTACTTTTCTTCGTTCTCAGACACGATCCTGAAACACGCCGAACAGATTGCCAGCCGGATGATTCAGTCGCGCGAGTTGGGCCCAAACAGTCTGGCGGCTGAAGTGGCCAGCAACGACGGCTACCTTCTCCAGTTCTACCGCCGGAAGGGGGTCCCGGTTCTGGGGATCGAGCCGGCGAAGAACGTCGCGCGGGTGGCTCAGGCCGAGCGCGGCATCCGCACGCTCTGCGAATTCTTCGGCAAGAAGCTCGCGGAAGAGCTTCGCGCAAAAGGGGAGCGCGCCGATGTGCTGCACGCCAACAATGTGCTGGCCCACGTCGCGGACTTAAACGGCGTGGTCAGCGGCATGCAGATTCTTTTGAAGGATGACGGCGTGGCAGTCATTGAGGTCCCGTACGTCAAGGAGATGATCGATCGTTGCGAATTTGACACGATCTATCACGAACACTTGTGCTATTTCTCGCTGACCGCGGTCGACCGCCTCTTCGTCCGGCACGGGCTGACGATTGACGACGTTGAACGACTCGCCATCCATGGCGGCTCGTTGCGTCTGTTTGCGGTTCCCGAGGCGAACGCGCATCGCAAGCCTTCGGTGAGGAAGCTCCTGGAAGAGGAAATCGCCTGGGGGGTGGATCGCCTGGACTCGTATCAAAGTTTTGCGCAGCGAGTGGAGAAGGTTGGGGCCGACTTGGTGAATCTCCTCAGGGATCTCAAGAAGCAGGGAAAACGTGTTGCGGCGTACGGCGCAGCGGCCAAAGGCAGCACGCTGCTGAATTACCTTGGGATCGGGCGGGAGTTGTTGGAATTTGTCGTGGACCGAAGTACTTACAAGCAAGGAAGGTACATGCCTGGCGTGCACCTGCCCATCTATCCTCCCGGGAGGCTTCTGGAGACGATGCCGGACTACGTCCTGCTCCTCACCTGGAACCTTGCGGAAGAAATCCTGGAGCAACAGGCGGAGTACCGCCACTGCGGCGGCCGCTTCATTATCCCCATTCCGGAACCTCAAGTGGTGTAACCATGATTGACGGTGTCCAGGTCATTCCTCTAAAGCGCATTCCCGATGGGCGAGGAACTGTCCTGCACATGCTCAAGTGCACGGACCCGCATTTCGTGCGATTCGGGGAGATCTACTTTTCGACGATCTATCCGGGCGTGGTGAAAGGCTGGCACAAGCACCGGGAGATGACTCTGAACTACGCCTGCGTTGAGGGCAGAATCAAGCTGGTTTTGTTCGACGACCGGCCGCAGTCGCCGACCAAGGGCGAACTGATGGAAGTGTTTCTAGGGCCTGACAGCTACTCGCTGGTCGTCATCCCCCCGGAGGTTTGGAATGGCTTCAAAGGGATGAGCGCTCCCTATGCGGTTGTGGCCAATTGTTGCACCCATCCTCACGACCCATCACGTTCCGTGCGGATGGATCCGTTTAATAACTCCATCCCGTACAATTGGGATGTGAAGCATCATTAGGAATTCAGCCGATGCGAGTGCTGGTCACCGGAGCGGCGGGGTTCATCGGGTCGCACGTGACTCGCCGGGTCGTTCACGAAGGCCACGAAGTGTCGGCGGTCATCCTTCCCGGCGAGTCCACCGAGCGACTAACGGACGTTCTGGATCGGCTGTCCATATCCGCTCTCGACCTCAGCGAGGTTGCGGCCGTCAGGGAGTTCCTCAGCAAGATGCGTCCGGATTGTGCAATCCACCTGGCTTGGTATGCCGTCCCGGGCATGTATTGGAGAGCCCCGGAGAACCTTGACTGCGTGGCCATGACCCTGAGTCTGGCGCAGGCCCTCGCTGAATCGGGTTGCAGGCGCCTTGTGGCCGCAGGGACCTGTGCGGAGTACGACTGGGACTACGGATTGCTGACCGAGGATGTCACGCCTCTTAAGCCGCGGACGTTGTACGGGACCTGCAAAAACGCCACCCGCCAGGTATTGGAGGCATTCTGCAGCCAAGTGATGATGAGCTTCGCGTGGACGCGCTTCTTCTATCTCTACGGTCCCGGTGAGGCTCATGAAAGGCTTGTTCCTTTGGTGGTGAGGGCTTTGTTGAGAGGAGAGGCGGCGCGGTGCACCAGCGGCCGCCAGATTCGTGATTTTCTTCACGTCAGAGACGTCGCATCGGCGGTCTGGGCTGTGGCCACGAGCCAGGTGGCGGGTGCCGTGAATATAGGGTCGGGGGAGCCCGTCCGGGTGCGCTCTGTCATCGAAACAATTGAGCGACTGGTTGCGGGCAATGGCGCGATTGAGTGGGGCGCCATCGCGGAGGACCCTCACGACCCTCCTCTTCTGGTCGCCGACGTGCGGAAGTTGACCCGCGAGACAGGATGGCGACAGACACTGAGCCTCGAGGAAGGGCTGCGCGACACAATCGAGTGGTGGCGGAATCGCGTGGACGCCCCTGCGTAAGCAGACGCCATTTGAGTTTTTTCCGAGATAGGGAGAAGGGAGACCTGCTCGCTCGGGGGTCGGGCGAGGCCAGACCATGACCGTTTCCGTTTGCATTCCCACCTATAATTCCGCGAAGTACTTGCGCGAGTGTATCGAAAGCGTCCTAACGCAAACCTACCAGGACTTCGAGCTCATCGTTTCTGACAATGCCTCCACAGATGCGACTTGCGACATCGTGAGGAGTTTTTCCGACGCGAGGATCCGGCTGCATCGCCTCGGGCGAAACATGGGCATGGCATTCAACTTCAATAAGGCCGCGGATCTCGCGCGGGCAAAGTACGTCAAGCTGCTCTGTTACGATGATGTGCTCGCCCCGAAGTGCCTGGAAATGCAGGTGGGGATGCTGGAGCGCCATCCGGAAGTCGTAATGGTTGCCTCCGGGTTTCGTTATATAGACGGCTCGCGCAGGAAGATTCGGGATGTCATGTGGTTTCATTGCGAGACTGTTTTGCGGGATGTGGAGGTCATTGCCGAAACCTTGATTTACGGGAATATACTCGGTCCGCCGTCGGCCGTTCTGATGCGGCAGTCGAGCCGGGTTAAGGGGGGAGCCTTTTCCGAAGATCTCCCACAGCTCCTGGATCTGGACATGTGGTTACGGCTTGCTGCGCTGGGCCCGGTGGGTTATCTGCCTGAGCCGCTCTGCGGTTTTCGGCTTCATCCGCACACGACGACCAGCGACCAGCGGAAACTCGGAGTTGTCCGCCAGGATATCCTGCGCATCACTGAGATCATGCTGCGCTCCGTAGTCCCGAGTCCCTGGGCGCGTCGCGTCGCCTGGGGCCGGGTCGCCGGCTCTTTCCTGAAGCTGGCCCTTGCAGGCCTGCGGCGTGGGTGCTTGAAGTGGCCGCTTGCTGCAGTCTGGCAGGCCCTCCGCATCGATCCCGGGTTTGCCGGTTTAGCGGTGCACCAGTTATTGTTCCGTCCGGGCTTGATCGGGCTCCGCGCTCGGGAGGGACGGATGCTCACGGTTTCTCCTGGCAGTACGCTGCGCAAGGGAGCATGAGCAAGCTTGCCCCGGTTGACTAAGATGTCGCCGTCATGGTGTGCAGCCTGAACTGTGATGGCGAACCGAGGCTGCCCGACAGGTTTAGTGGGAAACGGCGTCACCCGCTTGCGGCAGCAAATTTGAACCGTCGGCAAGGAGCTATCGGCACGGACGTACTCCAGATTGCTGCGTTATTACTTCACGACCCGAGACTTGAATTTATGGCTCGGAGGGTCGGGTGGGGGCGTGCAGCCGAGTCTGTGGTTGAGCAGGCACTGTGAGGGTTCTGGCACGGGTCGTACCGATGGCCGCTGCGTGCCCTGTGCCATGCCTGGATGAAGGATCCTTTCCTCTGAGGCTTCGTGGCGCACATTCCACTCTTCCCTTCGGGTCTAACAGAGGTCTGCTGCAGCGGAAGCAAGCAGGTCACGACTCACTTTGGCAGCGCTCTCCAATGTTACGACAAGAACGGATCGTGCTGGGTCTAACGCGCGGATATCGAAAGTGGATCGGGGTCGCCGCTGGGTGATGGGGCGCCGACGGGAGCTTCAATTCTTGCGCGGCGTTTGCGGTGTAGTGCTGGGTAAGAGTGGTATTCTCTCTTTGGAACACGAGCGAGATGTGATATGAGGTCGCACCGAGACAACCCTTCTGGTTTGCCAGCCGCGCAGCTTGAGCCTGCAGCTCCGCGTGTAGATGTTACTGTGTGTATCCTGAACTGGAACGGGGCTAGCAGGCTCGAATCGTGCTTGCGATCTCTTCGAGATGCGAGCGGGAGCAAGCAGATTCACTATGAGGTAATTGTTGTTGACAACGGCTCGACCGATGGGAGTGTCGAATTGGTCCGGCGGACGTTCCCCGACGTTCGGTTGATCTGTAATTCGCGCAACGTTGGATTCGCCGCTGGAAACAACCAAGCTATTAAACAAGGCCGCGGCCGGTATTTTCTGCTGCTGAACAACGACATTCTCGTTCATGACAATTGTCTGGGGCAGATGGTGCAGGAACTGGAGACGCACCGCGAAGTTGGAATCGTCGGCGGACGACTCGTGAGCGTAGACGGAAGCACCCAGATCCTATACTACCGGCGACGTTTGCCGTCGCTGAGTATTTTTCTCCGCGACTTGCTTTGGATCGACCGAATCTGGCCGGGAAACCCCTGGAGCTGGGAGGCGGAAATGCGTCCTTGGAACGTCGAGGAAGCGAGTGACTTGGCGCAGGTCCCCGGAGCTTGCATGATGATTCGTCGTGAGTTGTTCGAGCAAGTTGGACTTCTCGACGAATCCTACCCATGCTCGTACGAGGACGTTGACCTTTGCACGCGTTGTCTCCGGGCCGGCTGGAGGGTTCGATACATACCGGACGCCACGGTTACACACCTTGGCGCAGCTACATTCAAAACCATGGGTTGGGCTGACAAGTCCAGTCTTCGGTTTGCAGGCCTGAGGGTGTATGTGAGAAAGCATCTCAGTCGGCGGGACCAAGCGCTCTTCAAGGTTATGTTCACGATGATTCTGCTGGCTCGGCTTCCCATTGTTTTGGCATTGGAAATTCTTACCTCGGGCAGTCGGAGTCATCGCTGGCAGGGCACGACCAGGACTTACCTTAGTGTACTCAGGGGAACCCGGTACGACGCCTGAATTACGCCGGCTAGACCTATGTCCGGCTTTGCATCGGCCCCCCAATGGGCACGAGACTCGTGGGCTGGATAAGATTTGCAGTGATCTGACACGTCTCTCGAGGTCATCATGGAGCAAAAAGTGAGGGTTCTTGTAACTGGCGCCGGCGGGTTTATCGGACACCACCTGGTGAGTTACCTCAAGAAACAGGGTTATTGGGTGCGCGGGGTCGATCTGAAACATCCGGAGTACGCTCCTACGGACGCGGACCAATTTGAATTGCTCGACTTGCGCCGCTGGGACAACTGCCTCGAGGCAACGCGCGGTATCCAGGAGGTCTATGCGCTGGCTGCGGACACGGGCGGGATGGGATTCATCTCCGCGCACCATGCGCAGATCCTCCACAACAACGCGCTCATCAATATTCACACTTTGGAAGCCGCCCGGGTGAACAGTGTCAAGAGATACTTCTACACCTCCTCGGCCTGTATCTATCCCGAATACAAACAGATGGAAGCAAACATCAGACCCCTGAAGGAAGACGATGCCTACCCCGCGCAACCCCAACATGCCTACGGGTGGGAGAAGCTGTTGACAGAACGGCTTTGCACTCATTACATGCAGGATTATCGCCTGGAGACTCGTATTGTCCGCTTCCATAACATTTTCGGGCCTCTCGGAACTTGGGACGGCGGACGCGAAAAGGCGCCCGCTGCGATCTGCCGCAAGACTGCTGTGGCCAAGTTAACTGGCAACCACGAGATCGATATCTGGGGTGACGGCGAACAAACGAGGTCCTTCTGTTATATCGACGATTGCGTGACGGGCATCTACAAGCTCATGCGGTCGGACTTCCGGGATCCCTTGAACCTCGGCCAGGACCGGATGGTCACGATCAACCAGTTGACGGACATGATTGCCGACATCGCCAGGATCAAGATCGTCAAAAACCATGTCCCAGGTCCACAGGGAGTCCGGGGCCGCAACTCCGATAATACTCGGTTGAAAGAGGTCTTGGCATGGGAACCGGAGACCTCCCTCGAAGAGGGTCTAGCCCGGACATACACTTGGATTGAGGAGCAGGTACGCATCAGGCGTTCGATGGAGCAGAAGGCGGGCAGGGCCGTGTAGCTTCACGGCGAGATGTGGCTCTCCGGGCCGGATGGCGTGGTTTTGCCCGGAGGCCTCACAAAGAGCGAGGCGATTGGCTCCCCCGTCGAAGGACCTCCTTCTTGCTCAGGTTGAGCCGTCTCGCTCCATGAGATCCTCCGAATGCTGTGGGCCCTGTCATTGCCGTCGGGAGAAACCAAGGTTGACGATTCGAAGGTCCGGGCTCACATGTCATCGATTGTGCAGGGAGATTACGCGAAGGTACAGCGAGGCCTATGGTGGGGGTCACAAATCAGCCTCGGAGTCACGTGGCGCGACCTCCTCGCCTTTTGGCGGGTAAGGTTGCGCACAGAAGCCAGAGCCACGGCTTCCCAACAATAGTAGGCATCAAGTCTTCTCTTCGTGGGCCGGCGTGACTTTGGGGCAGGCAGAGCCGCTCTCATGTGGCAGGGAAAGGGCGGCTCCCCTGGACTCCGATCGCACAGCATAAACACGGGAGCGTATGCGCATCCATCTCCTGACACAGTATTTCCCTCCGGAAAAAGTCGGCGCTGCGGTCTGGGTGAAGGAATTGACGGAGGACTTGCTGGCCGCTGGCCATGAAGTTAATGTACTTACTGCCTTCCCCAACTATCCCAATGGAGTCATTCCTGCGGCGTACCTTCACAAGTTGTATCAACGTGAGGAACTGGCTGGTGCACACGTTACGCGCACTTTCATCTATGCCACTCCGAGCAAAGCTTTCTGGCGCCGCGTTGCCAGCTTCGGAAGTTTCATCCTCTCCTCCCTCCTCGGCGGGGTCCTCGCTGCTCCTCGCGCGGATGTGATCTACGCCATCCTTCCACCGTTGCCTTTGGGGGTGACTGCCATTCTGTTGGGGTTGGTGAAATCCGCCAGGGTGGTTGTCAACATCCAAGACATCCACCCGGAAGTGGCTGTGAGGACGGGGGTGCTTCGCAACCGGCTGGCCATCCGTTTCTTCGAGGCGATGGAACGATGGATTTATCGTCATGCTGATCAGGTCGTTGTTATTTCCGACGGGTTTCGCCAAAACCTTCTGGTCAAGGGCGTGCGGGGATCGAAAATTCGCGTCGTCCCGAACTGGGCCGATACAGATTTCTTCCGACCGGGCCCAGCCGATCCGAGTTTGCGCGAGTCATGGGGGAAAGAGAAGTTCGTCGTGGTATACTCGGGTGGTTTAAGCCATAACTCCAACCTTGAATGCGTTATCCAGGCACTGGATTTGCTGCGGAGGGAGCCCTTCAGGTTGGTGATCATCGGTGAAGGCGTGAAGAAGCACCGACTGGAGGAGGACGTGGAGATCAGGAGGCTCGACAACGTTGTGTTCAGGCTTTTTGAGCCACTGGAACGCTACCCGACGGTTCTTCGCTCCGCCGACATGAACTTGGTCACCTTGAACTCCAGCGCTGCGATGGCGTGCGTTCCCTCAAAGGTTTTCAAAATGATGGCCGGCGGTCGCCCGGTGCTCGCAGTTGCCCCTCCTCAGAGTGAGATTGCTCGCCTGGTAAAGTCCGCCGATTGTGGCATCTGTGTGGAGTCCGGGGATCCGAAAGATATAGCCGAGGCTGTTCACTACGCTTACACCCATCGCGAGGAGATCGATCAGATGGGGATGCGCGGACGAAAGTATCTGGTGGAACACTTCAGCCGGAGAATCTGCACGGCAGAAATCGCCCGAATCCTTTCCGAAACAGCCGCAATGGGCCGGGGGACACCGTCCAGGTCCTCGTGACGCGGCAAGGTTTCGCTGTGCGGGGGCGGTACCGCAATGGAGGATCCGGTGACGGCAATCATGGGCAGCGGAGAAGCCGAGAGCGGGCTTTTGGCTTGTCGCCCAATGGCTCCTGGCGACCTTGGCCGCGTTGTGGAGATCCACTTGGTTTCCTTCCCGGGTTTCTTCCTGTCCTTCCTCGGTCCCCGTTTCCTTCGTGAGTTCTACCGAGGCACGGTCAACGACACGGCCAGCTTAGCTCTTGTCGCGGTCGACAGACTAGGCCGTGTCGCAGGGTTTGTGGCCGGGCACATGGATCCGCCAGGTTTCTACAAGCGATTGCTGCTGCGGCGCGGATGGGCTATTGCTATGGCCTCAATTGGGCCGGTGCTTCGTAGGCCGTCGATTATTCCGCGTCTATTTCGCGCGATCAAATATCGCGGCGGACCCCCGGCTACGCCGGGCGGAGCACTGCTTGCTTCCCTAGCTGTTCACCCGGAAATGCAGGCGGCCGGGGCAGGCAAGTTGCTTGTTCGGCGATTTGCCGAAGAGTGTTTTCGACGGGGTGCGACTTATATCTACCTGACGACGGACCGCAACCACAATGACGCTGTCAATCAATTCTACCAGAGTTTGGGATGGAAGATCGAAACCGAAGTGGTCACACCTGAGGGAAGAGCCCTGAACCTCTTCATCTACTCCAAACCGGGTGACAGCGTCGGGCAAACGTGCGGTGAGTTCAGCACTCCCTCGAATCGGTCCACTGCATCGCAGCCCGCACGCGGAGTGGAGAAGCGGACCTGACTCGCTGGGCGGATCTCAAAATGAGATCGATGTGGAAAGGCTGGGGAACCCACTACATTGTGCGCTGAAGATTTAATACCTTTTCATAGACCCTCGATCGGCGAAGAGGAAATTGAGGCCGTGAGTCAGACCTTGCGCGCGGGTTGGCTGACCATGGGCCCGAGGACGGAGGAGTTCGAAGAGGCTTTTGCGCGGTACATCGGCTGCAAACATGCCTTGGCGGTGAACTCTGGCACTGCCGCGTTACACCTCGCCTTAGAGGCCGTTGGATTACGGCCCGATGACGAGGTCCTGTTGCCCGCCCTAACCTTTACGGCCACGGCGGAAGTTGTGGCGTACTTCAAAGCTAAGCCGGTCTTAGTAGATTCTGAGCGATCCCATTTCAATCTCGACGTTGAGGATGCTGAGGGGAAGGTCACCCCGAAGACCCGGGCTCTTATCCCGGTCCACTTAGCGGGTCATCCCTGCGACATGAAAGCGGTGGCAGAGTTCGCGGCGTCCGCGGGGCTGACGACGATTGAGGATGCTGCGCACGCCCTGCCAGCCCAGTATGAGGGACGCCGGATTGGGACGCTGAGTCCCCTGACGGCATTCAGTTTCCACGCCACCAAAACGCTGACGACGGGCGAAGGCGGAATGGTTACCACCGACGATGACGTGCTGGCGTCGCGGGTCAGTCTCATGCGTCTGCACGGCATGACCCCAGATGCCTGGAAGCGGTACTCCGCGGGAGGATCCTGGCGGTACGAGGTCCTTGAAGCTGGCTATAAATATAACCTCACCGATATTCAGGCCGCACTCGGCCTGGTCCAGCTTGCCAAGTGCGGCGGGATGTGGAGGCGGCGCGCCGCGATCGCCGAAAGATATAACCAAGCGTTCTCTCTGCTGGATGCTTTTCGAACACCGCAAGTGGCGCCCGACGTTCAGCCCGCTTGGCATCTCTACATCATCCTGACGGAACCTGGTACGCTGCGTATCCATCGCGACCAGATTATCGAAGAGCTGCGGCAGCGCGGAATCGGTACGGCAGTGCACTTCATTCCCTTGCATCTTCATCCTTACTATCAACGAGTGTGGGGCTATCGGTCTGGTGACTTCCCCGTGGCAGAGGATTACTTTGAGAGATGTATCTCGCTCCCGATATATCCAGGGATGACCGATGCAGCAGTGAACCGAGTGATTGAGAGTCTGGGAGACATTGCGACCAAGTTTCGGAGGTAGGGCAGACAGCTGTTGTTTTGGGTAGCTTGAGTGGTCACCTCACATCCGTGCGGGCGTGCCTGCCGGGCACTGGCGAGAGGCGCGCTAACTTATTCCGGCAGCACGGTTTATGACAGGGGACGACGCAATCCCGTCGGGTCGGCAGCGGCAAAGCGGCAACCCCCCGGCCGCACCAAGGCGAAGGCATAACTTGTATAACCGGTATGTGAAAAGGGCGCTGGACTTTGCAGTGGCCGTAGTGGGCCTGCTCGTCGCTTCTCCCTTGCTGGCAGTCTGCGCGATGGCGATTCGGTTGGAGTCCAAAGGCGCGGTGTTTTTCCGCCAGCGGAGAGTCGGGCAAAGCTGCAAGCTTTTTCAGTTAGTTAAGCTTCGAACGATGGTGGACAACACTGAACAAATGGGTTGGAAGGTCACAGCCTCGGGAGACGCGAGGGTTACCAGGGTTGGAAGGTGGCTTCGCAAGACGAAGATCGATGAGGTTCCACAACTGTGGAATGTGCTCCTCGGAGAGATGAGTCTTGTGGGCCCGCGGCCAGAGGTGCCTGAATATGTCGCGGCATACGACAGTGAACAGAAGAGGGTTCTTGAACTCAAACCGGGAATGACGAGTGCTGCTTCGCTTCAGTTTGTTGATGAGGAGGAAATTCTCGGTCGCCAGACTAACACAGAGGATTTCTACGTCAGGAAGATCATGGCGGAAAAGCTCGCGCTCGACCTCGCCTATCGTGAGAGGATTGGGTTCTTCGAGGACACTCGATTGGTCTTGCGAACGGTGGCGAGAGTCCTGCGTTTGGCTCGCAACCGAAAGGAGTCTTGAGTATGACAGGCGGGTTCACCCCGGAGCGTGCCGGGGAATCGGATCCAAAGGAACCCGCAGGCGCCAGGGCGGCTTTCTCCCCCCGAGCGGCCCCGCAGAAAAGAACAAAGCCAACCTCTAAGACTCACCTTATGATGAGTAGAGAGAGGGGGGCAGATCAGGTCACGAGTGATGGCCAGACTACGATTTGATCTCTACACGCGACCGAACCAGGTCATCGTGGATGGCCTCATTTTCGCCACCTCCTTCGCTCTGGCCTATGCCATTCGCTTTGAAGCTCTCCCCCAGTGGCAGCACCTCAAGCAATTCCTGCTCTGGCTGCCCTACCTCGTAGCGCTGAGGTTGTACGTCAACTGGAGGATGGGCATTTACCGGTTCATCTGGAGATATGTCTCACTTTCCGACGCCATCGCTATCATCCAATCGCTCTCCATGGTCACGGCGGTTCTGTTGGCCTTGCGTCTCCTTTATGCGGGCTGGCTTCCATTCGCCGCGCGGCTCAGGATTCCGCTGACGGTCATCGCTCTGGAGTTTCTCATCTCGTCGATGGGCTGCTTGGGCGCGCGCGCGCTTCGGCGGGTTCTTTACCAACGCCAGCGCGAGAAAGCCTGGGGTGAAGGGACGATCAAACGAATGCTCCTGGTTGGGGCGGGCCGGGCGGGGGCAATGGTGGCCCGAGAACTGGCAGCGCGGCCGGAAGTGAAGCTCGTCGGGTTCCTTGACGATGACCCCAAGAAAATCGGGTCGGTCATCAACGGCGTGCGTGTGCGGGGGCGGATCGACGTGCTGCCTTCGGTCGTGACGAGGGACGAGGTGGAGGAGGTCGTCATCTGTATTCCGCGGCCTCCACGCGCCACTCTGAAAAAGCTCTGGGCCCTCTCGGACCACCTCGCCGTGCAGATGAAGATTGTTCCGACGCTTGAGGAGGTTCTGCAGGGCAAAGTCAACATCGCGGCGTTCCGTGATGTTCAGATGGCCGACCTGCTTGGCCGGGAAACTGTGAAGTTGCCCGCCAGCGACCCCAGCGTGGTGGGGACCTACCAAGGCAAGCGCATCCTTGTTACGGGCGCCGGCGGTTCAATCGGGTCCGAGCTCGCCACCCAGCTCATCGAGTTAGGCCCCGAACAACTCGTACTGCTCGATAAGGACGAAAACAGTTTGAATGATGTTTATGTACGATTGGGTAACAGTTCTACGGGAGCCGCGGTCCACCCGGTCGTCGCGGACATTCGCTTTCCCGACCGCCTCCGAGGCATCTTTTCCCGTTTCCGTCCCGAAGTGGTCTTCCACGCGGCGGCCCACAAGCACGTCCCGCTTATGGAGAGGAACCCCTGCGAAGCCATTTTGAACAATGTGGTCGGCACACGAAACCTGGTGGAACTCGCGCAAGCCTTCGGCGTAGGACGTTTCGTCTTCATCTCAACGGATAAAGCCGTCAAGCCCGTTTCGATCATGGGGGCCAGCAAACGGATCGGTGAAATGGTCGTGCAGGCCCAGGAAGGAAACGGGCAAACGCGCTTCGCCTGCGTCCGGTTCGGAAACGTGATGGGCAGCCGGGGAAGTGTCATTCCATTGTTTCAACAGCAGATCGCACGTGGCGGGCCCCTCACCGTGACCCATCCTGACGTCCAGCGTTTCCTGATGACGATCCCGGAGGCTGTGCGCCTGGTGATCCAAGCTGGAACGCTGGGAACTGCGGGCGAGATCTTCATTCTCGACATGGGCGATCCGGTGCCCATTCTCGACTTGGCGCGGGATTTGGTCGAGCTTTCCGGATTGCGGCTCGGCCAGGACATCCAGATCGAAATGACCCAGTTGCGGCCGGGCGAGAAACTCAGTGAGGAGCTGATTGACGAGGCCACCGAGCGGCTTACTCTGACGCGCTTTGAGAAGATTCGGATGGTCAAAGGCTGCCCGTTCGATTCCGTCGCCTTCTTCGCCAAACTGGCAGAACTGGAACGCGCCGCGCATGGCGAGTCGTCGGAAGACATCCACCGTATTCTTCGTGAACTCAATATCGGTTTTGATCCGGAGGCAGCTCATCGCCCCGCTCCCCGTGCTGCAAGCCAGGGAGCCTGAAGTCTTCGTTGCGCGCGCCGCCGGTCGCAGAAGGCATGACCCGACGGCAGACAAACCTGTGCCGTCGGCGCGGCGGCGGTTTGGCAAGTTCCAATCCTGGAGAAAAGAGGTAGAACTCATCCTATGAAAGGTGTGATTCTCGCGGGCGGACTCGGCACGCGCCTGTTGCCTCTGACGCGCGTGACCAACAAACACCTGCTGCCGGTCTATGACCGGCCGATGATTTTCTATCCGATCCAGACCCTGGTGAATGCCGGCATTACGGACATCCTGCTGGTGACGGGCGGCCACAACGCCGGCGATTTCCTTCGCTTGCTCGGGAACGGCAGGGATTTCGGCCTGAAACACATCAACTATACTTATCAGGAAGGCGAAGGGGGGATCGCCGACGCCCTGCGCCTGGCGGAGCACTTTGCCGATGGCCAGCCGATCTGCGTCGTGCTCGGGGACAACATCATCGAGACGAATATTGTCCAGGCCTGTGAGAAGTTCAAGCAACAATCGCGGGGAGCGCACATTATCCTCAAGGAAGTTCCGGACCCGGAACGCTTCGGCGTGCCGGTTTTCGACGGCGACCGGATTGCCAGGGTCGAGGAGAAGCCTAAGGTGCCGAAGTCACGCTACGCGGTGATCGGGATTTACATGTACGACGAGACGGTGTTCGACCGCATCCATAAGTTGAAGCCGTCGGGCAGAGGAGAGTTCGAGATTACGGACGTCAACAACCAGTACCTTGCCGACGGAACGCTCACTTACAGCATCCTCAACGGTTGGTGGACGGACGCCGGGACATTCGAATCTTTGCATCGCGCCGCCAACCTCGTGGCTCAGGGCGGCGCGAACAAGATGAACGTGCCGGGAACAGCCTGAGACCTTCGGGCCATTTCGCTGCAAGCCCCACGAGCGCCAGACTCCCCCATTGTTGCATGGAAGGTTCTGGAGCCTTCTCTAACCCCGTGGGCGTTAGCGGTGGCGGTTTTCGTAAATGATGTGGCGCGCTTGAGGGGAAGCCAGCCACTCGGCCAGGCTTTGAGCGTTGCGGTCCTTATCCGAGAGCATGAACTCGCCGACATTTGGCCATTGGATCCCGATCTGAGGATCATCGAAACGAATCCCCGACTCGCCTTGGCTGTTGTAAAGCGCCGTGCACTTGTACTCGATTTCCGCAAAGTCCGAGGTCACACAAAGGCCGCGGGCGAAACCCGGTGGGGCCCAGACCTGACGCCGGTTCTCCGCCGAAGCCTCGATCCCGAACCACTGACCCAAAGTCGGAGAGCCCGTGCGAATATCGACGGCGACCAGGAATGCGCTGCCCACGACGACCCGCATCAGCTTCCCCATGGGCAAGTCCCACTGGAAATGCAAGCCGCGGATGACGCCTTTCTTCGAACGGGATTGGTTGTCCTGAACAAACTCCTTGGGGAGCCCGAGGTCTTCAAATTTGTCGCTCCGGAAGGTCTCGATGAAGTAGCCGCGCGCGTCCTCGAAGGCCTCCGGAATGATCACTACAATCTCATCCATATGTACTGATTCGATACGAAATCCCATGATGTCCTTTCACTCAGTTCGAACAGCCTCTCCTCTTCACCATCAACATGGGGTGGGACATTACGTTTTCCGCGACCCGGTTCCAATGGCCGATTACCTACATTATAGCCAAATCGCTTACGCCTGTGGCGCGTCATTTCTTGCGCCGCCCCGACTAGAGAGCCCTCATCTGGGGGAGCGGGCCCGCGTTGAGGGCAGAAGGCCGAGTTCGCACGACCAAAGACAGATGCGCAAGCCCTATGATAAGATACGCGCCTGCGTGCGACGACGCCTAGGGTGGGGGCGGCGTCGAAAGCTCCCCACCGGAACGGTTTAGAAAACTGAAGACTTCGAACGACCCATGGGTATTTCTCCGCGCGGCCTGCAAAGCATTTCTGTCTTCTTTCCGGCGTTCAACGATGCCGAGAGCCTGCGGGTGCTGATTCCCCGAACCCTCCAAACGCTGAAAACCCTCGCCGAAGATTTCGAGATCATCGTCGTGGATGACGGCAGCACCGACCACACGGCGGAGGTGCTGAGGACGTTACAACACGAGATCGCGTGCTTGCGCGTCATTTCTCATCCACGCAACTTGGGGTACGGGGCGGCTCTGCAGAGCGGTTTTCGCAGCGCCACCAAGGATCTGGTTTTCTACACGGATGGGGACGGACAGTACGACGTCGGAGAGTTGCGGGCACTGCTCGCCGAGCTCTCTCCCGGCCGGGATTTCGTCAACGGTTACAAGATCCGCCGGGCGGATTCGATCGGACGGGCGCTGATCGGAACGGCTTACAGGATCCTTGTCAAAACGTTGTTTCGTCTGCGCATCAGGGATGTGGACTGCGACTTCCGGCTTCTGCGCCGCACAGTGATCGAGTCGGTGCCATTGACTTGCCGAAGCGGGGCGGTTTGCGTGGAACTCATGGCGCAAGTCGAGCGTGGCGGGTTCCAGGTCGCCGAGATTCCGGTACACCACTATCCCCGGCTGAGCGGAAGGTCTCAGTTCTTCCGCCTGGAGCAGGTCGCGAGGATGCTCGTCGACATCTTCCGGCTCTGGACGCGCCTCGTTTTGCTCAAACGGAGTCCGACTCCGCAGGCGGTAGGTCCAAGCAAGGTGATAAGTCCCTAGGTAAGCAGGCCGGGGGCGCAGATTCGAAGCTGACGCATGATCCCATTTCTCGACCTTCAGCGTGAGTACCGGCAGTTGCAGAGCGAGCTCGATCCCGTTGTCCAACGGGTGCTGGCGAGCGGGCGATACATTCTCGGCCGGGAAGTGGAAGAGTTCGAGCGGCGTTGGACCTCCTACTGCGAGGCATCGCAGGGCCTGATGGTCGCCAGCGGTACGGACGCACTGACGCTGGCCCTGGAAGCCTCGGGCGTGATCCGGGCGGGCGCGCGTGACGAGGTCATCACTTCCGCTCACGGCAGCCCCTATACGCCCATGGCCATCGTCCGGGCGGGAGGGCGCCCCGTTTTCGCGGACATCGACCCCGAGACATGGCTGATTTCACCTCCGGATATCGAGCGTGTCCTGAGTTCTCGCACGCGCGCCATCATGCCGGTACACCTTTATGGCCTGCCATGCGATATGAAGGCGATCTTGGCGATCGCGGATGCGCATCATCTGGCGGTCATCGAAGATGCCTGCCAGGCACACGGGGCGCGCTACCGGACGGACGGCTGGCGACGCGTCGGGGCCTTTGGACTGGCCGGCGCTTTCAGCTTTTACCCGACCAAGAACCTGGGCTGCTATGGCGACGCCGGGTTCATCACCTCGAACGATGCAGCGTTTATCGAGCGGGCTCGCGTGGCGGCGAATGGCGGCCAGCCGACGCGGGATGTCGCCGTGAGCCCGGGGTACAATTCACGCAGCGACGAACTGCAGGCCGCGATCCTGAACTGCAAGCTGCCTCATCTCGAAGAATGGAACGAACGCCGCCGGGCCCTCGCCGCCATCTATCGCCAGCGCCTGCGCGTGCCGGGGCTGAAGGCCCAGAAGGTGCCGGAAGATTGCGAGCACGTCTATCATCTTTTTGTCCTTCGCCATCCCCAGCGCGAGCGGCTTCGGGCGCACTTGCACGAACGGGGAATCGAGACCATGGTTCACTATCCGGTGGCGCTGCACCGGCAGGCGGCATTTGCGGAAGCTCCCCAGGCGGGTTTGCCCGAGGCGGAACGCGCCGTCGAGGAGGTCCTCTCCCTGCCGCTGAACCCGTACCTGAGCGAGGCGGAAATCGAGACAATTGTTGAGGCCGTCAATGAGTTTGCTGCCGTCACAGCCTGACGGCGCGGAGTGCGCCCCTGCCTCACCGCGGCCCGGCTGGGCCGGACGCATCCCCTGGGACGGCTTGGCCGTGGTGGCGACCTCCCTCCTGTTTCTCACCCTCTTCTATCGTGTTCCTATCTCCGATCCTGATGAAGGGATCATCGCCAATGGTGCCGAGCGCATCTTGCGCGGGGAAGTTCCTTTCCGCGATTTCTTTTCCGAACTAGGGCCGGCATCCTTCTACTTGCAGGCGGTGATTTTCCGGATCCTCGGTGAGAGTCTCAGCACGGTGCGGCTCACGGCCTGGATTTTGGGAGGGATCCTGAGCGGGCTGGTCTATCTTCTTGCCAAGCGGCTTATTCCAGGCCCCGGCGCCCTCGTTCCCGCAGCCGCCTTTGCGATGATCTGCTATCCGTACGCCTACCGGATCAGCCATCACTGGTGGGGGAACTTCTTCCTTCTAGTCTCCGTTCTCTGCCTGGCCGAACACGCTGGGCGGGCTTTGGGGACGGGCGAGGCCGGACAGAAGGCTCTGCTGGCTACTGCGGGGGCTTTCGCTGCCCTGTCGCTGCTGACCATGCAATCGAAAGGAGTCTGGGCCCTCATCATGGGTGTGGCTTATCTGTTCCTGGGCGGGCAGGTCACCCGGAAACGAAGCTGGTCAAAGGTGGTGGGAGACGGATTGAGGCTGAACTGTTGGTTCCTGTCCGCAGGCGCCGTGGTTCTCATTCTTACGGCGGCGTACTTCCTGGCGCGCGGCGCCCTCGGCCCCTGGGTTGAAGACAACTTCCTCTTCCTCATCACGAACTATCGCCCCTATCTGGACGTGCCGCAGGCGGAGCCGTGGTCCGTGGCTCGGCACCTCACAAGACTCGTGCATCAGGAGCCCTCGGTGCACTGGGTGCTGTATCTTCCGGGCTACCTCTTCTTTTTTCTCGTTGGCCCCGCTGTGGCCTTTGGCGGAGCTGCCTGGCGGCTGTGGTCCGAGCGCCACCTCGATCCGCTCGGCCGTCGAGTCATTCTGCTTTTTCTTCTGCAAGGGATTGGAGCGTTCCTCTCGGAGTATCACTCCCCGGACTTTTTCCATCTTGTCTCTGCTGCGCCGCTGATGCTGATCCTCCTGACCTACGAATGGAGCCGAGCCCTCCAGGCAGAGAGGAGGGTTGTGCGGCGGCTGGCTGCAGCAGGAGCGGTGTTTGCACTCCTGCTGATGGTGTTCACCGGGAGCAGGAAAGCGCTGAACACCGTGCGCGTTAACGCTGCGGTCGAAACCCGGCGCGGGGTCCTCAATGTTGCCCCAGAGGCCGCCGAAGAAACACGACAGATCATTGGCGCCATTCAGAACGCCGTGCCGGCCGGCGCCGAGACGTTTTTCTTCCCGTACAGCGCCGAGATGTATTTCCTCACGGCCACGCGCAATCCGACCCGGTATGATGTCTTGCTGGCCGAATTCCATTCCCCTCAGCAAATCGAAGAAACGATTGCGAATCTGCGGGCGCGGCGGCCGGCGTTCATTTTCAGCTTCGATCGCACGGCGCGCTGGACGATCCGGCCTCACTTCCCGGACGATCCCCCGGACGTTCACGGGCCGCATCCTGTAGAAAAGGTGCTGAGGGATCCTGACAGTGGCTACGGAATAGTCGCCGACGTCGCCGGCATGGAAGTCTGGGCCCGCCAACCATGACCCCGGAAGAATACAAGTTTCTCTATGAGCTCGAAGAGCATCACTGGTGGTTCGAGGGAATGCGGCGGATCACCGCCGCCCTGCTCGACGGCCGCCCACCGGCGAGGCCGCTTCGCATTCTCGATGCCGGTTGTGGGACGGGGCTCATGCTGTCCTGGTTGAGGCGGTACGGCGCGGGCAGCCGCGTCTACGGCGTGGACATCAGCTCCGACGCCCTCCGCTACTGCTCATTGCGGGGCGAGAAGCTGCTCGTCCGGGGCTCGGTGGCGGAACTGCCGCTTCCGGCGAATACGTTCGACCTGGTCGTCAGCTTCGACGTTCTCGACAGCTTCCCTCTGAGCGAGGCCGCGCGGCCTTTCGCAGAACTCGCCAGGGTCCTCAAGCCGGGCGGGCTGTTGCTGGTGCGGGTCCCGGCATTCCAGTTCCTTTACAGCGAGCATGACGCGGCGGTCTTTACCGTTCACCGGTATCGATTGGCTGAACTGGCGCGCTGCGTGACCGGCCAGGGATTGAGGGCGGAGGTGCTGACTTATGCGAACACCATTCTGTTTCCGGCGGCCGCTCTTTGGCGCTGGTCGCGCCGCTCGCGCCGGGAGGGTGCCCAATCGGATGTGAGACCGCTCCCGAGGACGGTTCGCTGGCTCAATCCCCTGCTTGCCCGCTTGCTCTTCCTCGAGGCAGGTTGGTTAAGGCACGTTCGCCGGCGCCTCCCGGTGGGACTCTCGGCGATTGCTCTGGCGCGGAAGCCGGAGGGCAACCCTTGAACCGGGAGCGCTTGACTATCTTTCTAACTATCCGCCGCTCCGCATCTATTCTTTTCTTTTGCCCGGGGGGCCGTGGATCCGTCACCCGCCAATCGCCGGTGTTTGTCGTGAGCGCATTGCTGCCGTTTCTTCCTTTCGTGCTCGCTCGGACCTTCCTCGCCGCCGTGGGGGCCTTTCAGGTTGCTCGCGTGGGTTATCTGTCCTCGCAACAGGCCAACCCGTGGTAGAATCTGACGTGGATAACGCAGGCTGTTTCTCGAGGACGCATCAGCGCGCTGAGGGATTAGCTCTCCATGTTCCCGGCCGGTCCCTTCCCTCATCTGTTTCTCCCGCACATTCGTCTGGTCGCGCTCTTCGTGCTGACGGTGTTAATGCCTTTCCATCTGTCCTTCCTCTGGAGAAAGTTGTAGAGAGGCGACCGGCTGGCGATTTTCTGGGCTGGCGCGCTTCAGACGTACGGGTTTACGATGCTTTCGCTCTACCGCAAGGAGAATCACCCTTACGCGTTCTTTGTCTATGCTCTGCCTCTGCTGGTCCTGTCCGGCCGGGTGTTTCGGAAGTTGTACGGTGTTCTATCGGCCGTTTTTGCGCTGACCCTCTTCCTCTTTTGACGGCTTCGGCAGACGTACGGAAGCTACTGCACAGGCCCTGAGGTTTACTCCGGGGTTCGATCTGACAGTGGTTCTTTCAATGGCGAACCTGGTCCTCTTCGTGTCAGTCGTGCTCTCCCCCGGTTGGCATTTCGAATCGACGCGAAAGGGCGATTCAGGAACTGCCGGCGCGGCAGCCGAACCCCCCCCCGTTGCACGCGCGGCCCCCGGCCGGAAGGGAGGAACGGCGTGAAGACCGACAAGCGTCGCCAGAGTTTTCTCGCCATCCTCGTCGCTGGGCTTGTCCTTCGTCTGGCATTGCTCTGGATGCCCGGAACACAGGACATGTATCCCAATCGCATGTGGGGAGCGCTCGCGCTTCGGTCGGGTTTGGTCAATGTCTACTCCCTCACGGACCAGGATTGGGTGACAGTACTTCTTCTCCGCCTGAGGCGCATTCCTACACACGTCCGCGTGGTCAATCCCACCGACCTTGGCCCGCTTGGCCCGTTTGCCGGTTTCCCGGCTTACCCGCCCGGGAACATCCTGGGGTTCGAGTTCTCTGTGGCTTTGTGCAAGACGCTGCAGGGAGGAGTCTTGAAAGCTGGTCCTCTGCTCAATGCCTGTCTGAATTTTCCGCCGGTTCTGTTTTCGCTGGCGATCGTTCTGGCGGTGTGGTTCTTCATGAAGAAGGAGTTGGGTACCAAGCCGGTGGGCGCGCTGGCCATCTTCTGGCTGCATCCCGCGCTCATCCTGACCTCACCGGTCCTGGGTTACACGGACCCGATCTTCGCTTTTCTTTGCCTCGTGTCACTGATTCTCTGTTTTCGCCGCCGTTATACGAGTTGTGTGTTTCTGCTCGCCCTGGCGTGCCTGACCAAGCCCCAAGGCGTGCTCATCATGCCCGTCGTGGCGACGGCCGTCTTTTCGGAGGGGCGTTGGCGGGCGCTGTGGCGCTACGGTTTGCGGTTGGCCCTCTTCAGTCTGCTCCTCTTGCTACCCTTCATTCTTGCCGGGCGATTTCTGGGAATCTTTGCGGGTGTGTTTCAGAATGTGATGTATCCCGCTTTGTCCGCGCAGCAGTTGAATATCTGGTGGCTGGCTGGCGGTATGGTCCAGGCCTCCCGCGGAGTCTCGCAGGGTGTCCTGCCGAGCGTGATAACGATGGTGAGCAGGGCGGACTTTGTGAGCTGGGCGGGATTCCATCCGCTCTGGATCGCTCTGCCGGCCTTTGCCGGCTTCACGGGCGTCAACCTGTATTGCCTTTACTCGGGGTTGCGTGTTGGGAATCGTTGGGCACTCTTCTGGGCGGCGGCGCTGGAGGTTTTTGGATTCACCATGCTGATGATGTACGGGCACGAGCACCACCTCTACGCCTTTTTTGTATACGCCCTGCCGCTCCTGGCTCTGGGGAAAGAGAGCATGACCCGACTGTACTGGGTCTTGTCGGCCCTGTTCGGGTTGAACGTGTTCCTCTTTAACGGTTTCGGGGAAAGGTATACCAACCCTGGCTATTGGTTGCGGACTCTCCCGGGTTTTGATCTCACCATCCTGGTTGCGTTGGCGAACATTCTAACCTTCGCCATCCTGGTGAGCGCGAAGGGGTGGTGGTTTGATAGGATGTCCTTCCCTCGGCGAGGAACCGACGCGAACATAGCAGTTCTTAGTCCAGGGTCAGGATGATCCCGACATTACGGGCATCCCACATTTCCAGTTGCATGCCCAGAGTTCGCTCCGGGGGGCTCTCGGCGATCTTTGGCCTGACCTTGTACGCAATCAACGGCTTCGGCGAAGGATTCGCATCGCACACTCGCTGGGTCCCGATGCTGCCGGGATTCGATTTGAGGCTTCTGATCTCGCTCGCGAATAGGGCGGCCTTCGTTTCCGTGCTATTGAGCAGAGATTGGGGATTCGGGTTTGCCGTTCCTCTGGGCCGCTCCACCGGTGCTCCGTCCGAAATCCGCCGTACAGGGGAAGGGAGGTGAAGATCCATTCCGCCCCTCCGGGGCGCGTCGCGCAGCGCCATCTCTCGCGAAGGCGGCCAGATTCAGCTCATAGACTTGCACCAGATTATCCCGTCCACCCAACGCGCCTCTCACCGTTCCTCGAAGGGTTCCATAGCGGGACAGAAACTGGTGCCAGCAACCCGGCGGTAGTTGGAACGCCGGCCATTGTCCGGAACGGAGCAGGTCATCGACCAGGAGAATCTCCGGCGCAACTTCCAGCAGCGCGCGGTCCCACCCGATGTTCCGAAGGTCCATACTAGAACGCACCACCAAGCAGGAACGGAAATCTTCCTCCGGGAATGCGAACAAGAAGGTGGTGTTTCCCAGCACCCGGGGCTTTCCCTTTGCTTCGCCGAGTGAGATTCTCGTCAGTTCCGAAAAAAATCGGCCTACGTCGTTTGTGTGGTAGCGATAGAGTGCGCGAAATACAGCAGCTAGGTTGAGTGCCACTATTCCGCAGAAGACGAGGCCGGCGATGGTCCGCCGCAACCCCGCGAATCGCTGGCCGGGGTCGGCCAGGATTGAAGAGATCTTCCCTGCGGATGCACACACGGCCAACGTGCTGTACAAGGTCGGGATCCAGTACTCCCAGAAAGCGCCGCCCGGCCACGCAAAGGAAAGCAGCACAAGGTCGATGAGTACTAACGCGAATAGTCTGCGTGCGGTTTTGACGGGCCAGGCAAGCCATCCCAAAAGCAGTAATTTCAGCAAAAAGAACGGCCAAGCACGTGAAATCAGCCACATCTTTACCAGACGCGCGGCATTGGCCAGTGGGCCACCTATAAGTCCTTGTTTGTCGTAGCAGTAATGTGCTTGGTATACGACGAGTTGCTGCCAGAACTCCCCAGGGCCCTCAATGACCACGAAGGCGAGGTACGGAAGACAAGCCACGATAAGCCCCAGCGCAAACGTCCCGGCCCTGCTAAGCCATTGCGTGCTGTTCCGAGTCCCCTCAGGCGACGAAGACTTTGGCCATGAAAAAAGCAGAAAGGCAGGGATGGCGAGGCTGCCCAGCGGGTGCGTCATGAGGCATGCCCCCGCGAGGAGGCCGGGCACGAAGTACGGCCGGCTCCGGCCGGATTGATGCGCGTGGACAAGGAGGAGAAGCAGCGTGACGTGGAAGAAACACAAGAGCGCCTCCATGCGGCCGAAGCGCGCAATGCTCAGGAACATGAAATCTGTTCCCATGAAGAGGATCAGGAGCGACGCAGCCTTGCCGCTGACACCCAAAGAACGCGCAAATTTGTAAAGGGCAAGAAGAGTCAGGAGTCCGCACACCGCACTCAACAGGCGGACGGACCAAAGGTGGAATCCGAAGAGTTTGATGGGTACCCAAAGCAGGAGAGAGTGGAGCGGAAGGAACCAGAAGGTGACGCGACCCAGGTCAAGGACTCCCGACATCGCGCTGGATCCAAAATTTCCTTTCTGAATGAGATTCAGCGCGGGGTTTGCATACAAGCCCTCGTCAAAGTCCGGGACTGGCCACCTTTCGAGGTAGACCGTTGCCAACACGACGTAAAGGAGAATACAGAGTGCAGGCCGCAGCATCGGCCGGTCGAGTGTCAGTTGTACTCGTGGCCACTGCCTCGTCTTCGGAATAGGTTTTCCCTTCCCCTCGCTCATTCAGGAATCTGGATGAAGGGCAACCCCAGCGTGTGCGAAGGCACCGACGAGGGCCTTAGAACTGAACCCTCCTGGCGAGTTCCTCGGCAATGAGCTTATTTCCCAGCGGTCCGACGTGCATCCAATCGATGTAGATGGGCTCGCGGACCTGATCAAAGAGGTGCCCCAAGAACACGAAGTCTCCTGACGCTCCAGAACGGCGTTCCGCCTCCTCATAGACTGCTCGGATAGCCAGAAACGTCTCACTTCCCGCTCTCGGGCTTCCCCCCACATCCTTCAGCGCGATCTCATCAAATGCGGCCTGTTCGAAAGGGTCGAGCCGCTTCTTTCCATATAAGAGCGTGGGCTGCCAGAAAAATAAGGTCTTGAATCCATATTTCTCGCCCAATATGCGGACCATGGCGATGTTGGCTTCGTAATTGTCCAGCGTCGCCCTGGCTTGGGCAGGGAGGTCGGCGTCCCTCGGGCCCGCAGTCTGGGTTGGCTCAAGCCGCCTGCGGAGGGCCCTGAGCAAGCGAAGGAAGTAAGATTTTTGCAGCAGAGTTGCCACCACACGGCTCCCGGTTTCAAACGTGGTCTTTATCGGCAGGAAGTAGTTATGTCCGGTCGGGAGACGAGCAAGTGCCCCCACGCAGGCGTCGTTGATGCCGTCGTAAAGAATCACCATGTCGGGGCGGTTGCCGGACTTGAGCAGTTGGATGAGGAATATGAGTTCTTGGTTCGTGACGTAAGCTTCCACGCCAAGGTTCGTCACCTCGAAGCAGCTTTTTCCCGCGGCATTGAGTTGGCGCGAAAGTTGGGACGGCAGTGTTTCCGAGTCCGGCGTACCCACACCCCAGACGGTCGACCCGCCGAGCATCCAGACGCGAATGGGAGAGTGTTGGGCACAGGCCGAATTCGTCGCGTTCACGGTCCTCCGCAATATGCCCATTCCTGTCTCGACGTTGTTCACGAACTTGCCATCCCACTTCATCGCCCCCCACACCCGGAAGGGCTCATACGGATAGGACCACTTGGCAAGTCGCTGTCTTTCTAACGTCCAGAACTCCTCCGCCCAATCCCTCTTTTCGTACG
>Ga0315280_10002641_pt1 | contig 28760 bp, 25 predicted proteins | sample YL17G06_40_MG_FD_203697 | JGI IMG/M metagenome (GOLD analysis project Ga0315280, IMG submission 203697) | Sediment microbial communities from Yellowstone Lake, YNP, Wyoming, USA - YL17G06_40 | ecosystem: Environmental > Aquatic > Freshwater > Lake > Sediment | place: USA: Wyoming | collected... | reverse complement strand
ATTATTATATATGGGAGCCCACGGCTATTTTTATCGCGGCGAGAGGCAGGCTCTGGAGGGGAAAATCAAAGAAGGGATAAAGGAGATGCGCCGAAGCCTGGCGATCATGGAAGGCACAGGCACGCTCACCTGTTTCACACGCCTTATGGCGAGGCTCGTTGATGCTTGTCGAAAAGCTGGCGCGATAGAGGAAGGGCTCGTGGCCGTAAACGAGGCTCTTGGGGTCGTCCAAAAATATGATGAGAGATACATGGAAGCCGAGCTCTATCGACTTAAGGGTGAATTGTTGGGGATGCGGGGTGAACCCGAGAATGAAGTAGAGAAGTATTTTCAGCAAGCCCTTGAGGTTTCTCGTCGACGGCAGGCCAAGTCATGGGAGCTCCGCGCGGCCATGAGCCTGGCCCGGATCAGGCGGAAGCAGGGGAAACAGAAGGAAGCTTATGAATCATTAAACGGAATATTCAGCTGGTTTACCGAGGGCTTCGGGTTTCCTGATTTAAAGGAGGCCAAGGCCCTGCTCGAAGAGCTGAAATAAACATCCTTCCCCAAGCCCAAAACCTGTCTTAAGAATCTTGAAAAAAGACTTGACAAGGGACTCTCATCTCCTTATATTTACTTTGTAATTCAAAGTACTTTGAATAGAAGAACTCTTTTAAAGGAGGAACAATGAACGAACTGGAAGCGAAAGAGGAAATCCGGCTCATCCAGGAGATGATCCAAAAAACACGCCAAGCCACCGCAGAGTCAGGGACGCTTTTCTTCTTTTGGGGCATTTGGGTTGTATTGGCCATCATCGGCAATTATGTTCTCGTTTTCCTGGAGAAATACAGCTGGATTTGGCTCAACTGGACCGTCTTTGTCGTGTTGGGGATGATCTATTCAGGTTTCTACAGCATCAGGCAGGAAAAAAGGCAGGAGGCGGCGACATATGTCCAGATGGCTTCGCGCTATCTGGTCATAGCCTGTGCGGTCGGGTATGTGCTCCTGGGATTGGTCTTCCCTCTTTTTAACCTCTATTCCTACGGGGTCATCCCTGTGCTCATAGCTGTCATGGCCGGGATCGAGCTTTTTGGCATCGGGGGGATTTATGAATGGAACCTTTTAAAATGGTGCGCCGCGGTCTGGTGGCTCGGTTCCCTGGGAATGCTTTTGGTGCACGTCTATTACCGGACCCTCGTTTTTGTCCCCTTGATCATCCTTGGCTACCTTCTTCCAGGCTGGGTTCTCCGCTCAAAATATCACAGGGGCATAAAAGGCCATGCCTCCTGAAAAGTTCGCCCCGCTCGACCCCGTCATTCATTCCCAGGTCAGACTGGCCGTGCTCTCCATCCTGGTCTCAGCCAAAAAAGCGGAGTTCAGCTACCTAAGAAAGGCAATCGGAACGACGGACGGCAACCTGAGCACCCACCTTTCCAAGCTCGAGGAGGCCGGCTATATCTCGGTCAAGAAATCATTCAAGGGGAAAAAGCCTTTGACGACCTGTTCCCTCACCGAGAAAGGGAGGGACGCTTTTTCCAGGTATCTCAGGGCCCTGGAAGGCTATGTCCCTATCGAAAAGAGTTAGGAAATTCAGGTTATGTCAGGCGATCGATGTTGGACAGCTTATTATTCCGGTCTGAATAATACAAGATGCCACCCAAAATTGCCGTTAACATTCCCTCATTACCCGTAACCTCAGGTCATCCTCAAGATCGGATTAAAGGGTAGATACCCGATGGGTGGCTCGGTTCGGGGGCCCCCCGCCGTCCGGAGCGTTTGATGCCACGGACTCTTAACACTGAAATCAACAAGATTGACCGCGACGGGCGCCGGGGGTGAACCGAGACAGGACCCGTCGGGAATTCTAACCGCAATTTTGGAATGCCATATCAGGCTTGACTTTGGCCGGTTTCTGATTTAGTAATGGCACAAGAAGAGGCAAAAAAGGAGAAATTCATGCTCACACCCGGAATCATGAGACGGGATTTTTTAAAAGCAGTGCTGGCGGGGATTCCCGCTCTGGCACTCGACTGGGACTCGTTTCCCAGGGGTGATCAATCCACCTCAGCCCAGGACCAATGGGACGCCATTATCATCGGCGGCGGCCTCGGCGGGTTGAGCTGTGCGGCCGCGTTCGCCCGCCAGGGATTCAGGCCGCTCCTCTTGGAGCAGCATATTGTTCCGGGCGGCTATGCTACCACATTCAAGCGTCCCGGCGGGTTTGAGTTCGACGTTTCGCTGCACTCCACCACAGCGGGAGAGCGCAACGGCATCCATAATCTTATTCTCGGGTTTCCGGAGATAAAAGATATCGAATTCGTACCCCACAAGGTCCTCTACCGGGCCATTTTCCCGGACTACGATATCCGGGTGCCGCCTAAAGATATCGCCGGATATATCAAGATCCTGACTGGATATTTTCCTGACGAAGCCGAAGGAATTCAAAACCTCTTCCAGGCGATGCAGGGGGTGCTCACCGATCTCAACAACTATTCAAGGGCGGCCGGCAAGATCGACATGTCGGCGTTTCCCAAAGGATATCCGTACCTCTTTAAAAGCGTCACCAGCACCTGGGGGCAATTCCAGGACGCCTATATCAAGAACCCCAAACTGAAGGCCATTGTTTCGTCCCTGTGGGGATACTTCGGCCTTCCTCCGTCCAGACTGGCGAGCATCTATTACGGCATGCCCCTGATCGGTTATCTCGCTGAGGGCGGATATTACCCCATCGGCAAGTCTCAGAAAATCAGCAGTGGCCTGGCCAAGTTCGTCGAGGAGCGCGGCGGAAAAGTCCTTCTGAAGACCCGCGTGGACAGCGTTCTAGTCAAAGACCATGCCGCCTACGGCGTCAAAACGGCTGACGGGAAGGAATACACGGGGAAGGTGGTCGTGGCCAACGCCAACGCCTATGATATTTTCCATAAGATGATGGACGAGAAAGAATACCTGAAGGATTATCTGGCCAAGCTGGACGGCTACAGCGTCAGCCTTTCCAGCTTCCAGGTCTTCCTGGGGTTGAAAAAGGACCTGATCAAGGAAGTCGGGATCACCGACAGCGAGATTTTCTATGAACCCGGCTATGACGACGAAGCGGGCTACAAAGCGGCCCTTGACGCGGACGTGGAAAACGGAGGCTTCGGCCTGACCCTCTATGATAACCTCTACAAGGGCTACTCTCCGCAAGGCAAGAACACTATCAACATCATCGCCCTGCAGGGATATGACCCCTGGAAAAAGTACGAGGCCGATTATTTTGCGGGTAAAAAAAACGCCTACCGGGCGGAGAAAGAGCGGATGGCGGATGTTCTGATCAAGAAGGTCGAGGAAAAGCTGCTCCCGGGACTCACCAAGACCATAGAAGTCAAAGAGATCGGGACGCCTTTGACCAACGCGCGTTACACGAGCAACTACCGCGGAGCGATCTACGGATGGGACCAGACCCTGGATAATTCTATGCCGAGGCGGCTTCCTCACAAAACTCCGGTCAAAAACCTTTATCTTGCCGGAGCCTGGACCCAGCCGGGGCACGGCTACGGCGCCGTCATCCCCAGCGGACTCGAATGCTTCGGCGAGATCATGAAGGAGTGGAAAGAGGGCGGCGTCAAAGAATAAAAAGTAAAAAGGGACGGCCCGCGGGTGCCACCCTATCAACGGTTAATCCCCCTCGCTTTCTCAAAATCGTTGACCCAATTTATCCGGAAGCCGCGGAGAAATAGGGCCTTGAGGGCGGCGTCAAGCTGAACTTGAGGACTGATAAGAAGGGCAAAGTCTCACGCGTTATGGTCGTATTTAGCTCAAACGAAATTTTCAATAAGCCCGCCATCACTGCGGACAGACAATGGAACTATGAGCCCTATGTTGAAAACGGAAACCCGAAAGAAGTCGTTTTTTCTGTATTCTTAAGGTTCAGCCTTTGGGCCTCACCACAATACGCAGGCTGGGATAAGAAGCCGCATAGCAGATGGCGAATACGGCGCCTATTAAGAGCGGGACGCTTACCTGATGAAATGTGAGAACTCCGCCGAGCCAGTATCTCAGGCAGAAAACCGCAAGAATACTGCCTTCCAGAAGACCGAGCAGAGACCAAAGGCGCCATTTTTTTTGATCCCATGAAGCCGTAATCCGGCCGAACCCAAGAATCAACGCCGCGACGCCCCATCCTCCGGCAAGAAAGGAGGCATAATCAGGCAAACCGAAAAAACCCAGGAAGCCGCCGAATTTTTTGGGGGCAAAAACTAAGCCCGCCCCAACGCATATGTCCACAACGCCGTTGACCAGCAGCACTCTTTTTAAGAAATTCCTCATGACTTTCTCCCTCCTTCATCCTGCTTCATTTATATATGATAAATAACACTTCGGCAATACTTATAAGGAGCCTAGGCTTTGACACGGAGCCTTAACCTTGTTATAAATTTAACGTTAGGGTGATGGCATCCATGAAAACCCCGCGCCGCAGGAAAACCATGACCAGGCGGGATTTCATCAAACGCGGCCTCGCCGCCGCAGCCTCTGCTGTCGCGTTCACCATCGTTCCCCGGCGCGTGTTGGGCGGCCAGGGCTACACGGCGCCGAGCGACGAGCTGACCAAGGCGGTGATCGGCGTCGGCGGCATGGGCAAAGGGCATCTCAGTTACCCGGGCTCCAGGCTTCTCGCTGTCTGTGATGTGGACGAGAATCACCTCCGCGACGCCCTGGAAATCGGAGGTCCTGGCGTGGCCGGCTACAAAGATTTCCGCGAAGTCCTCGAGCGGGACGATATCGATATCGTCCATATCGTCACTCCTCCCCACTGGCACGCCTTGATCTCCATCGCTGCCGCGGAAGCCGGCAAGGATATCTGGTGCGAAAAGCCGATGACCCGGACGATCGCCGAAGGGCGGAAAGTCGTGGAAGCCGTCCAGAGAAACGGCCGCGTCTTCAGGGTCAACACCTGGTTCAGGTTCGAAGATCAATTTTACGATTTTGGAACCACCGTGAAGCCGATCAAGAAGCTGGTCCAGAGCGGCTTGCTCGGCTGGCCCCTCCAGGTGACGGTCAGCGCAGCTACGGGCTTCGATTGGAAATTTTACTGGAGCGGCCTAACCTACCTTCCTCCGCGGCCGGTGCCCCAAGAGCTGGATTACAATATGTGGCTCGGCCCTGCGCCCTACAAGCCTTACCATCCCCATCGCGTCCATGTCACCTTCCGCGGCTACTGGGATTATGACGGCGGCGGCCTGGGAGATATGGGCATGCATTATCTCGACCCGGTCCAGTACCTTCTGGACAAGGATAACACCAGTCCGGTCGAGGTCGAGGCCGACTGCTCCCAACAGCACCCGGATGCCTGCGGAAGCTGGCGCCGCATCCGGCTCAAATATGCCGACGGCTGCGAGATTATCCTCGACGGGGAGAGCAAGGACGAAGGCGCCTCCTTCCTCCAAGGTCCCGAAGGGAAACTGTTCAAGGGTTTTGCCTCCGATATTCCGGGACTGAAGCAGAAACTGGCCGCCCTTCCGGACCCGGAACCCCAGGTGACCGATTTTGGCGAGGCGGTCCGCAGCCGCAGGAAATTCGCGCTGAATGAAGAAAACGGGCACCGCTCCTGCACTCTGGTCAACCTGAGCAAGATCGCCGTCCAACTGGGAAGGCCTCTTCGCTTTGACCCGGTGAAGCAGGTTTTTGTGGGCGACGAAGAAGCTAACCGGCTGGTCAATCAGCCGATGCGGGCACCATGGCATATCTGAACAGATTTCGCCTCTTGCGAATGACGAGAAAGTATCGAGCTTGCTTCACTAAAGTTCGCCATGACAGAAAGACAAGATGTCATCGCGAGGAACGGAGTGACGTGGCGATATCATTATTTTCGAGATAAATCGGACAAAAAAGAATGAAGCGGCATTTAAGAATTTCGTTCGTTGTCTGGCTGGCGCTGAGCCTTGCCCTATCCTCACTCAAAGCTGCGGACAACCCAAAGACAATCGCTGCCAAAGTCTCGGAAATCGTCGCCAAATTCCCGGGCCAGTCAACCGCTGAAAAAGATGCTTTGGCCGCCGAGCTCGTCGTCCTCGGGCCTGAAGGAATCATGACTGTCTGCAGAATGCTCGCTCCGCCCGGCCCGGCAGACGACACCAAAGCCCGCTTTGCCCTGAACGGTCTGGCGACCTATGCTTCTTCATCCCGGCTCGAAGAACAGAGGAAGATGCTCGTCAGGTCGCTGGCCAGAGCGCTCGAGAGGGAGAGGTCAAAGGATGTCCAGGCCTTCCTGATCAGCCAGCTTCAGCTCGCAGGGAAAACCGAGTCCGTGAAGCCGCTCAGGAAATATCTCCTTGACCAGGAACTATGCGAGCCCGCGACCCGGGCTCTCCTCGCCATCAAGACTCCGGAGGCAGAGAAGGCTGTCTTAAAAGCGCTCGACTCCGCTCCCGGGCCAAACAAAGTGACTCTCATCAAAGCCCTCGGAGACCTTCGAACCCGGAAAGCCACAAAAAAATTGCTCCCCTACGCGGCGAGCCAAGATGCAAATATTCGTCAAGCCGCCCTCTATGCGCTGGCCAACGCCGGCGACCCTCTGGCGGAGAATAGCTTGAATAAAGCCTTCCTCAGCGCGAGCCATTTTGAAAGGACCCAGGCGCCATCCCTCTACCTCCTTTATGCCCGGCGTCTGGCAGAATCGGGGGGCAAAACTCAGGCGGCAAAAATCTGCCGCGGCCTCATCAAGAATTACACGGCGCCCAAAGAAACCCACATTTCCTGCGCCGCCCTGACCTTGCTCGCGGATGTCATGGGCAAAAACGCTTTCGCAGATATTCTGGCCGCTTTGGACAGCGCCAACACAGACGTCCGGGGAAAAGCGCTCGAGCTGGCGAACAGGTTTGAGGACAAAGACGTCACGGCCCGGTTAATAGAAAAGATGTCCGGCGCCGCCCCGGAGATCCAGGCCCAAATCATCTCTGCTCTGGGGCTTCGCGGAGACAGGACAGCTTTCCCGGCCGTGAAGGAGAAACTCGAAGGCGGGGACAAACTCGTTCGCCTCGCAGCGGTCCCAGCGGCGGCGCGCTTGGGAGGGAGTGAGGTCATCCCCGATCTTTTTGCTCTTCTAAGATCCGAAGACGGCGAAGTGATTCGAGCGGCAGAGCAGGCCCTCCTCGGGTTTTCTAAAGATTTGGTCATCCCGCGGGCCCTGAGTATCCTGGACCAGGCGCCGCCGGCGGCCCAAGCGGCCCTCATCAGAATTCTGGCAGAACGCGGGGCCGTTGAGCACATCAACCTTATCCTGGCCAAGGCCAAAAGCGAGAATGAGATCATCCGGACGGCGGCCCTGGCCGCGCTTGAACCTCTGGCCAGCGAAAAAGAGCTGCCGGGCCTTATCGCGCTTCTCCTGGATACCACGGCAAGCCGGGAAACAACGCTCATCCAGAAGGCGATCGTGGCCGGCGCCAACCAGATCGCCGACCCGGAAAGCCGGTCCGATGTGATCCTCGAAGCCATGGCCAAGGCGTCAAGCGAAAAGCAGGCGGGATTGCTTGCGCCTCTTCCTAAAATCGGCGGCACGAAAGCGCTCGAGGCCGTCGCGGCCCAAGCCCGGAGCAACGATCTCAGAGTGCAGACAGCCGCCGTTTATGCCCTTTCCCAATGGCCTGATTTCAGGGCAGCCGAGCCGCTGCTCTCCATCTGCCGCACGACAAACAGCCGGAAATTCCTCAACCTGGCTCTTCAAGGTTTCGTGCGCCTGGTCAGCGCGGAGGAACCGGGTCCGCAGGAAAAAGTCAGGCTGCTCAATGAGGCGCTGGCTATTCCCTCTGAACCTGCGGAAAAAAAGCTGGTCCTGGCAGGGCTCGCCCGGGTCAAAACCCAGGATTCCTTGAGGCTTGTCGCGGTCTATCTCGATGACCCGGACCTCAATAAGGAAGCGGCTGGGGCGGCCGCCAGGATTGCCCTGCCTTCGCCCGGTCAGGATGACGGTCTCGGAGGCATCGAAGTCATCCGGATCATGAGAAACGCCTCCTGCCTCGTTGAAGAAGAGAATCTCCGAACACAAATCGACGATTACGTCAAGGCGCTTCTCGAGAAAGAAGGGTTCAGGCCGCTCTTCAACGGCCAAGACCTGGCCGGATGGAAAGGACTTGTCGGGGATCCTCCGAGCCGGGCAAAAATGACCGCCCAGGAGCTCGAGAAAGCGCAAGCCGAAGCAGATGCCGACATGCGCGCCCACTGGAAAGCCGTTGACGGGATCCTTGTTTTTGACGCTGCCGGCCACAGCCTCTGCACGGACAAAGACTTCGGCGATTTCGAGCTTTTCGTCGATTGGAAGATCGAAAAGAACGGGGACAGCGGCATTTATCTCCACGGCTCGCCTCAGGTCCAGATCTGGGACCCGGCCCAGTGGCCTGAAGGCTCCGGCGGACTCTATAACAACCAGAAGGGACCGAACAATCCCCTCCAGCGCGCGGACAACCCCGTCGGCGACTGGAACACCTTCTTCATCAGGATGTCAGGCGAGCGCGTGACGGTCTATCTGAACAATGTGCTCGTGGTGGACGGCGTCGTCATGGAAAATTACTGCGAGCGGGAAAAGCCGGTCTACGCCTCGGGCCAGGTCGAGCTCCAGGCCCATTCGACGCCGCTCTACTTCCGCAACATCTACATCCGTGAGCTCAAGCCTTAATCTATTATAAAAGCCCTGGTTTGCAATTTTTAAAAAAAGAGGCTAAGTTAGGTTGAAGATGAAATGCCCGGGACAAAACACTCGTTACTGGAAATTTGATGATATATTCGAAGTCCGTTGTCCCGTCTGTGGCACAGCCGTCGAGTTCTTCAAGGATGATCCTAAAAGACGCTGCCCAAATTGCGGACGACAGGTCCTGAACCCCAAGATTCAATCCGGATGTGCGGAGTGGTGTAAGTTTTCGGAACAATGTGTCGGGCCTGAATTATCGAGAAATATCAAAAGCAGAAAGTCATAATGACCCCCCTGTTTAGCCCCCCCCCCTTAAAATTGAGGCAACCCTTCCGTCCGCGAATCTTGACCGAAGACATAAACCTGGTTTTTCCCTCGCTGCTTGGCCGTGTAGAGCATGGCATCCGCGTTTTGGATTAATTCCTCTCCAGTCGAGGCATCGGAGGGAAACGCGGCGACTCCGATACTGCAGGTCAACCTCTTCAGCTGTTCTGAACGCCCGGGCAAAAAATCATGCGCTCGGATCGCTTGTTCAATCCTCCGGGCGACTTTAGCGCCGCCCTGTTTGTCAGCATAGGGCAAGATAACCGCAAACTCATCCCCTCCGTAGCGGGAGACCAAGTCCACTTCACGCGTGGCATTTTTCAGAACCTGAGCCAATTCTTTCAGGATTCTGTCTCCTTCCGCATGCCCAAGAGAATCGTTGTACCCTTTGAAATCGTCGATATCGATCATGATCAAGCTGACCGGATAACTCTGTCTTAAAGACCTTTTTATTTCAAGATCAAGGAATCTTTTGAAATAGCCATGATTGTACACTCCGCTGAGCCAGTCATAGATGGCTGAGTTCAGAGCAGTCTCATAGTGCGTGCGAAGCTTATTGAGCTGCTGTTTCTTCTCCAATAAGGCTCTAATCCGAACTGCCAGCTCTTGCCTGTTGATGGGTTTGACCAGAAAATCATCGACGCCCAATTCCAGGCCCGTAATCCTGCTTTCCAAGTCATGCAAACAGGTAATGATAATGATGGGCGCATCAAAGTTCTTATCCATCTCCTTCAGGCGCTGGCAGATCTCAAAACCGGTCATATCCGGGAGAAGAATATCCAAGAGAATCAGGTCTATTTTATCAGAGCGAATTCGAGAGATCGCTTCGCTGCCTGTCTTGGCTATTTCAAGCTCGAGCGGCATATCTTTTAAGTGGCTCCTGATGATCCTTGCATCTATATCATTGTCTTCTACCAGGAGAACAACAGGCAGCTCTTGGCCGGATGACGGGCCCGTTTTTTCATCCGGCGCCGCCTCCACCATGGCACCCTCTGATTGCTTGCGGATGGATAATTGATCACGGTACTGTTTAAGCTGCAGCATAGATTTGACCCTGGCCAGCACTTCAACGGGCTTGACGGGTTTGGTCAGATATTCTTCCGCTCCGGCTTCCAGCCCCGCGAGCTTGTTTTCTATTCCCTCCAAGCTGGTGACAAGGATTATAGGAATATTCTTTGTCCTTGGGTCTCCTTTCAACTCCCTGGTTACCTCAATGCCATCCAGGCCGGGCATCAAGACATCCAGCAAAATGACATCTGGAAAGCTTCTATATATTTCTATAATAGCGCCCTTTCCGTCAGGGGCTTCAAGGACTTCGTACTCGTCTCCCTGCAGAATTCCGGCAAGCAATTTGAGGCTCGTCGGCTCATCATCAACGACCAAGATCCGTTTTTTATAAGATGACGACGACTTTTTATCTTTATTATTCATCTTGGCGCTTTCCACAGCGATACTTCCGCTACGATTGTCCAGGCTGATCTATATTCACGCTATGGAATTATCGGGTCAATAACCCCTCAAGATGAAATTCAGGGTGATATTCAGATTGCGCGGCTCACCGTCAGGGGTGAAAAGAGGTAGCGAGTCAAGGCCATGAAAAATTACGCTTGCCCCACAGCTTTTATCGAGACATTCTTCAGGAGAAAGAACATGTTTTTATCTCTGAGGGGTGGCTTTTCTGAAGACAGACAATTTGTGCTTTTTGAGGATTTTTGTCCCTTCTCTGACATAATCCGGGTTGATGTACAGCCGGCCGAGAAGCTCATCGTTTCCCCCTCTCAAAAGCTCGGACCTCGCGGGCAGGAGGCGGTCATGGTAGGATCTGAGGACCCTGGACCCGACGCGATAGGATGTCCGGCCGACCAGGAAGATGAAAATAAAAAGCACGGTCCAGAACACCGTTGTCTTCATGCGGGCCCCGATTCTTGATTTTGATCCGGCCCGGATTTCCCTGAGTTGGATAGAGAGGAAGACAAAGTTGGAAAACCAGATCAGGTTGGCAAAGGTCACGTAACGGTAGCTTGTCGCCTGGGCCGTCCCAAACCCGACTCTCCCGATTCCTGTCAAGACCGCGCAGGCTACGGAATAAAGGCCCATCAGGAGAAAAGGCAGCCTGGCCGCAAACGTGTTCCGGTATTTCCGGGCCAAGGCCCAGGCGGTCCAGCCAAAGAGGCTGAGGCAGAGAACGCCAAAAAAAAGAGCGTAGGCCTGGTAAGTGATGATCGTGGCACCAAGGTATTTTAAAATGTATTTAATGTATTCCCAAGGGTGCGTCGCAAAATATGAAAGCGGCTCTCCGGAGGGAGAGGCCGGATGGAACCGGTAAAAATAGGAGATAAAGACGGCCGCCGTCAAAGCCAGCCATGCCGTCAGCGCCTTCAACTTTATCCGCGGGCTGCTGTAGGAAACGAGGAGGAGACACAGGGCGCCGAGCAGCCAGTACGCCAGTCCGTTGGCATACGAATAGGCCGCCACGAGGCCACAGACGGCACCCCCGAAAAAGTTCCTCCACTTGAATTCGGGGCTCGCCAGAATCATGAACCCTGCCACGACAGCCAGCACATTCAAGAAGATTTGGACCTGCCAGCCCCAAACCCAGTTCTCGCCCTGGTGGAGAGAGAAAGCCACCAGGGAGAGAATCGGCGCAACCCACGGAAAACCTGGAGAGCCGAGAAGCGAGAATACCTTTTTTGCCCGGCCGAGGACAAGGATGAACATTCCCGCGGCCAGCAGAATGTTCAAGGCCAGCTCGCAGGAAATATTGTAACGGCTGAGATGAGCCAAACCCAGCATGATGAGCCTGGGAAAAAACAGACGGTGCTCGTTGTGAGGCGCCCAGAGATCTTCGAAAGAAATCCCCCCTTCAAAAGATTTCCCCAAGAGCGGGACGAAATTCCACTGATCCCAGAACGGAACGTCCACCTTGTACCGGATGACGGCGACGATTAGGACGATTAAGGGGACAAGAGTCAGGGCAAGAAGCAGGATCCGGGCAGGAGAATTAAACCACTTCTTCTCAGCGCCGAGGAATTTCATGCGGTTAGATTTTCAGGATTATATCCGATGAAAATGCAAAAGTCTAATTGAAGAGATTTATAACGTTTTGATCTTAATAAGAGTGGTTCTCTTCCATTTAGTGTTGGTAGATAGGATGGTGGAATACACGGAAATGTCGTCGCTCCCTTCGGATTTTTAACGCCATTCCCTCGCCGTTCTTCTCGGCGCCTGCGTAACTCCGCACGTTCGTCTTTCTCCTTGGACCATATTTCTCTGGCATCAGAAGGGTTATAGGATTGAATTCCCGCGTGCTCAAACATACTCGGCGTCCCACTTCGTTGGATTCCCTCGAAGAACGACTCGGGAAGGCTAAATCCTCAAGGTCGCTCCTCTCCTTTCCGTGTATTCCACCCACACAAGATGGAAGAGAACCATAAGAGTTGATGTCTCCCGGCCTAATAATACCGGACCAGGTCGGATAAGGGTTTGCGCTTTTTGGGCTTCGCCTCGTCCGCGGGATACCCCAGGGGCGTGAAGGCCAACGGCTCGACGCCGGCGGGCAAGCGCAAGACTTCTCGCGCCGCCGCGGGGTCAAAAGCGGCGATCCAGCATGTTCCCAGCCCAAGATCAGCCGCAGCCAGGATCAGGTGATCCAGAGCGATAGTAGTATCGACATCAGCGTAATTTTTGCCGTCCCTTCGAGTCCAGGCCTCAGACGCCAGGGCACAGGCACAGATCACCAAAGGCGCCTGGGCAAACCAGTCGCGGGGATAGACCCGCTTGAGCTCCGCTTCATGTCCTCTGGTCTCGATCACGATGAATCGAAAAGGTTGCTTGTTGGCTGCGGTCGGCGCAAAACGCGCTGCCTCCAAGATCTTCTCCAGTTTTTCTTTCTCCACCGGCGCGTCTTTATACGCGCGCACGCTGTAGCGCTTTTTGATGACATCAAAAAATTCCATCTCCTTCTCCTCCTAAAATCAGCTTATAAGCAGCCTACCCTAATAACAGGCTGATTGTCCATTGGAATTGAGTTTCCGGAAAGGCCAGGTTGGAGCTTAGGGAAAGGCAGAATAATAGACCCCGATGAAGAGACTCTTGAGCTCTGCATAGACCGGGCATGCGGGATTGGCCTGAAAGTGGACTCGGCTGTCCCGCGAGCTGCGCACGATTATTCCCGCGTCCGAGAGCCTTTTCAACTCCCTTTGCCCTGCTCCAGGCGAAACCCCGGTTAACCTTAAGATCTTTCTCAAATAGTATGACTCGTCCGGATGATTAAAGAGAAGCGTCAGGATCAAACGGCGTGTTTTCCCGAACAGGGCCTCCAAAACAGCCATGTTTTTATCTATTGTACTCATATTAGGTACACTTGTACTCAATTTGGATACGATTTGCAAGCTTTATTTATGTACATAATTTTATTCCTGCTCCTCTTGACCCGAGATTTCTACCAACCGCCTTCGCGCTTGATCAACGTCCCGCTGGTCAGGATGGTTTTCCTGGGTTCACGTTTTTTTCTAATCTCGACCCAGCTAGTCAGGAAGAGATATCCCAAAATTGCCGTTACATTCCTTCATTACCCGAAACTTTAGGTCATTCATCAAGATCGGAATAAAGGGCAGACACCCGATGGGTGGCTCGGTTCGGGGGGCCCGCCGCCGCCCGGAGCGTTTGATGCCATAGACTCATTAACATGGAAATAAACAAGATCGACCGCGACGGGCGCCGGGGGTGAACCGAGACAGGACCCGTCGGGCTGTCTAACTGCAATTTTGGGGATATCGTATTTCTTGACATTCGCAGCCGGCTATAGATATATTTTCGGTGACCTGAGCGCAAAGTTTCTGGGCAATAAAAAGCGCTCCGAGAAAAAATGGAAAGGAGAAACCCATGAACCGGAAAAACCACGATGCGGAAGTGCCAATAGGCTGCGCCATGCATGGCATCAGCCGGAGGCAATTTCTGACGCGATGCGCCGCCTGTGCGGGTGCGGCGGCGATTGCCGGAGCGCCGGCCTGGCTCCGGGCGGCGAGCGGGAAGGGCCCGCGAATCCGTATCGTCTACGCCCTCCACGGCCCCAAGCAGGAAGTGCCGGACTGGCCGAACAAAGGGTTCGATTTCGTCCCGGTCATGGAGCGGACGAGCGCCGAGCTCTCGAACCGTTTCAAGGATTTCTCTTTCCTGCCCTCGATGGCGACGGGTGAGGAGCAGGCCCTCAAGATCCTGGAAAGCGATAAGTCCGAAGACATCGACGGCTACATCGTCTACCAGATGAACTGCTGGAACCGCGTCGCCCAAACCATGGTGATGTCAGGCAAGCCTGTGCTCTATGCCGACTTCCAGTACGCCGGGAGCGGCGGGTTTCTCGTTTACACGGCGGGATTCCTCCGCGCCGGGACGCCCAACCTGGGCTTTGTGGCCTCCTCCCGGATGGACGACCTGGCCGCAGTCGTGCAATGCTTCGAGGCGGCCAAGGCCGGCGGACCCTCGTTCGATTTCGCGGCTGCAACGGCCCAGGTGCGTGTAGCCCGGACGCCTAAGCCCGGCGATCTTGCCTGCAAGCCTGATCAACTCGAGACTTTGCCCATCGATGAGACGATCCGCCGGATGACTGCCTCGAAAATCCTGGCCGTTCGCGGTCCCGAAGCGGACCCGCCCACGACGGTCATGGGCATCCCCGTAGTCTATCTCCCGTTCTCCGAGCTCAACGAAGCCTGGGCGGCCGCGGACAAGAATGAGACCCAGGCCATCGCCGACCGCTGGATGAAATCCGCCGCCCTGGTCGAAGGCGTCTCCCACGACGAACTCGTGAACTCGGCGGCCATGTACCTCGGCGAAAAGGCGGTCATGAAGAAGCATGGGGCCAACGCCATCTCGATCAACTGCCTGGGCGGGTTCTACGGCGGGCACATCCATGCTTACCCGTGCCTGGGTTTCCACGAGCTGGGCAACGAGGGACTGGTAGGAGGGTGCGAGTGCGACGTGCCTTCGGCGGCGGCCATGGTCGCCGGGTCGATACTGACCCAGGGCCGGCCAGGCTACATCTCGGACCCGGTCATCGACACGTCAAAGCGCCGGATCATCTACGCCCATTGCGTGGCCTCGAACCGCCCGTTTGGACCGAAGGGCCCGGCAAACCCGTTTGAGATCCTCACCCACTCAGAAGACCGGCAGGGCGCGTCAGTGCGCTCGATTTTTCCTGCGGGCTACATGACCACAACCATCGAGATCTCCGACCTACGAAAAGAGATCATTTTGCACCAGGGCAAGGCTGTCGGCAACGACCCGGACGACCGGGCCTGCCGGACCAAGCTCGCCGCCGAGCCGGTGGGCGACATCGAGAAGCTCTTCACGATGTGGGACAAGTGGGGCTGGCACCGGGTCACGTTTTACGGCGACCTTAAAAAGCCGGTGCACGCGCTGGCCGATGCTCTGGGCTGGCCGGTGGTCGAAGAGACCTGATCGAGCAACCCCGCCTCGTCGTCAATGCCGGCTCCGTGCTCGAAGACGATGACCAGCTCGGGCTGGCCCATTTTGTAGAGCACATGGCTTTTAACGGCACCCGGCACTTCCTGGAGGGCGAGGCCGCCCCGGGCATTGAAGCCGAAGTCAAACTCTACGATCAATTCCTGCCCGGGAGCGCCTCGCCCAAGGACGTGGAAACATTTTTTGAGCTCATCCATCTCACTTTTACCGCACCCCGGGCCGATGCCTCTGTCTTCAACATTATGATCGCCCAGTCGAAGGCAGCGCTGGCCAACCGGGCCGCCAGCCCGGACGTTGCCTTTATGGATACGCTAATGACCACCCTGGCCCAGAACCACTTTCGGGCGCGGCCGATGACCGTCGAGCTCATCGACGAAATGAACCTCGACAAGTCTTATGCCTTCTACAAGGACCGGTTCAGCGACGCCGGCGACTTCACTTTCATCTTTGTCGGCAACCTCGAGGTCATGAAGCCCCTGGTCGAACGGTATCTGGGAGCTCTGCCCTCTCTCCAGCGGAAAGAGTCCTGGCGGGATGTGGGAATGAATCCGCCCCAGGGATCTTCTCCACTTCGGGGAGTCGCTCAAGGGTCTGAATCAGGAAATGATTCGGGAGGCGGCCCGGGCCTATCTCAACACGAACAACTACGTCGAGATCGTTCTTTATCCCGAGAAAGAGAAAGGAAAGGAGACTGAGCGCGAATTATTCACGGGGATAGAAACACGCTTTTTAATTAGAGGTCAAAATCAAGTAGCCAAACATGCTTAAAGAAAAACGTGGCCTCGTAAATGACCAGAATGAAATAGATGAAAAAAACTACGTAGATTAAGTAATAGACCTTCAGCTTGCCAAAAACGATGAAATTCTTATGAACTAAGATGATAACAACGCAGATAGCCGTGGCCAGGTACTTGATGACCATGGCAAGAATCGGTCTCTTCTCCATGAGGAAGAGCATCAATAGGTTCAGCTCTTTCCCGCCAAATTCTATAATCCTGAGGGTAAAATAAGCGTCCAGGACGCACAGGGCCAGGATCAAGCTTACTAAGAAAAAATAACGCGGCTCATACCTATCGACATAATAGTTTTTGTCTTCTTCCGCCCGCCGGGCTTTTTTCCGGCGCCCCCTTAAACTGTACCGGCTCAACGGCTTTGTTCGGGAGCTCCTTTGATCCGGTATATTACGCTGCTCGGTTGGCATGGGTCTTCAAGATCTATTGTCTTTAAAATTATCAAAATTATGCCTGAAATAATGCTTTAAGGTCAAAAAGAAAGCAATCGCCTCAAAGGATGAATCCGAGGGTGATATCAAACCCGTTTTTTTCATGATTTTCTCTTTAAATATTTATATAAATCGGAAGTTTCCGGTTTCAAGCTTCGCTTCAGCAAGTAATACTAATGCAAACGTAATATGTTATGTGTCATTGCGAGGCGGCCTTGCGCCGTGGCAATCTCTAAAACGTTTAGAATCTTATGGTTGGGGAGATTGCCACGCTTCGCTCGCGATGACAAAGTAACAATACTTATTACGTTTACATTAAATAAAAAAAGAATGTAAAAAAGAATTTAAAAGACAAAAAAGAAATTGGGAAATTAGATGACTGTCACCAATTTTGGGAGTTCCGGAGGGAGTTCTCCTCGACCAAACCGTCCCGGAGTTTGACGACCCTCTGGGCGCAGTCGGCGATGTAAGGATTATGGGTGATGATGACGAGGGTATGTCCCTGACCCCATAAATCCTCGAAGATCTTGAGGATTTCCTCTCCGGATTTTGTGTCCAGGTTGCCGGTCGGCTCATCCGCCAGGATGAGGCGCGGGTCGTTGGTCAGGGCCCGGGCGATGGCCACCCGCTGCATTTCGCCGCCTGACAGCTCGCTCGGCTTGTGGCTGGCCCTGGCCGCCAGGTTGACCCTCTCCAGGAGCTCCATGACCTTTGCACGCCTGGCCCTCGCCGGAACGCCCTTGAAGATCATCGGGAGCTCGACATTCTCGAATGTCGAGGCGTAAGGAAGAAGGTTGAAATTCTGGAAAACAAACCCGATCTTCTTGTTCCGGATCTCGGCGAGCTGGTTCGAGCTGAAATTCTGAACCTTCTCGCCCTCAAAATAGTAATCACCGGAGGTCGGCACATCCAGGCAGCCGATGATGTTCATCAGGGTCGATTTCCCGGACCCGGACGGCCCGATGAGGCCGACGAACTCGTTTTCTTTGATATCCAGGTCGATCTTTTTCAGGGCTTCCACGCGGGCCGAACCCTCCCCATATGTCTTGTTGATTTTTTCCATCTTGATCATCGCATTCTCCTGCTATTCATACCTCAATGCCTCGACGGGGTTGAGAGACGCGGCCTTGCGGGCCGGGAAAAACCCGGCCAGGAACCCGATCAGGCCAAGGATAAAGGCGGTCAAGAGCATGATGTCCAGGGAAATAGCGGGGTGAGCGAGGATGTCGGCGACATCCCCCTTCAATGACAGGGCGTTGACACCTGTCACGGTGACAAGCGAAAGCAGGACACCCCCCGCCCCGCCGATAAAGGCGATCATCAGCGCTTCGGAGATGAATTGGGACAGGATGTACCTTTTTTTGGCCCCCAGGGCCATCTTGATCCCGATTTCCCTGGTCCTTTTCCTGGCTGAGACATACATGATGTTGGCGACGCCGACACCGGCGACGATAAGGGTCAGCCCGCCGATGATACCCATGAAAATCTTGATCCCTAAGAAGATTTTGTTGGAGTCTTTCTCCTGCTCGACCGTGTCCCAGAAATCGATGGCCTGCTTGTCTTCGGGGTCGAACTTGTATTTCTGGGCCAGGACCCGTATGACATCCTCCTTCACGGCCTCCGATTGCGACAGGTCCTTGGGCTTGTAGATCAGGCGGGAGAGGTATTTGTCGCCGTAAATCGCCAAATACGTCGAATAGGGAATGGCCGCCTTCTCCACATCGGGGCCGTTGTACATGCTGTTCTGCATCTTGTCCTGCATGATGCCGATGACCAGGAAAGGAATGGCGTTGACCAGGATTGTCTTTCCCACCGCCTCCTCATCACCAAAAAGCGCCTCTTTGATTTTTATTCCCAGGAAAATGACCCGCCTCTTGTTTTCGATGTCGGTCGGGTTAACGAACCGGCTGTCCCTCTCCGGATAATATGTTCGGAGCTCCTCAAAAGCAGGAGAAACGCCGATCACCCTTTTCGTGACGCTCTTACGGCCGTAAGTCAAGGTGTTGCTGTACCGGTCATTCTCCGGGCTGATCATCTCGATCCCGGGAACCCGGGTCTGGAGGAGCTCGATGTCTTCCTGCTTAAGGAAAATTGGCCTCCCCTTCCCCAATCCCCGGTAGGGCTTCGAGGTTTGTCCTCCGTCGACGATGCAAATCCCTTCGCCGAGGCCGTGGAACGCCTTGACCATCTGCCGGTTGAGGCCTTCTCCGAAAGCCAGGAGGATGACGATGGAAAAAGTTCCCCAGGCCAGGGCGACGATCGTGAGGGTCATGCGCTTGCGCTGCTGCTTCAATTCCCTGTAGAAAAGCCGGAACAGATTCAGTCTTATCATCCTACGACCTCAAAGCTTCGACCGGGTTGAGGTTGGCCGCCCGCCGGGCCGGCGCGAACCCGGCCAGAAACCCGACGAGCCCCAGGAGGGCCACGGTCACCAGAGCCACCTCCAAAGAAAAAGTCGGCCGGCCGATCTCCTGTTCGATCGAGGTTTTCGGGAAGTAAGCGATGATCCCGGCGGAGAAGGCCAGTCCGATAGCTCCCCCGATAAGTGTAATGAGCAGCGTCTCGAACAAGAACTGGGAGAGGACAAACCGTTTTTTGGCCCCGAGGGCCATCTTCAGCCCGATCTCTTTGGTCCGTTCTTCGACGACGACGTTCATGATATTGGAAACGCCGATCCCGCCGACGATCAGGGTGAAGGCTCCGACGATGCCCAGGAAAAGGTTGAACCCCAGCATGACGGCGAACATCATCTTCTCCGACTCGGCGATGTCCCAAACCCAGACGGCCTCTTTGTCTTCGGGGTGAAACTTGTACTTCTTGGCGAAAACCTGGAGCATTTTTTTCCGGAGGGCCTCGCCCTGCCGGGGATCCCGGCCCTTGACGACGATGTTGTTGATATATTTTGTCCCGAAAACCGAGGAAAATGTCGAGGCCGGGATGACCGCCGTGGTCTCATCGCGGCTGCCGTAACTTGAATTCTGCACTTTCTCGATGAGAACCCCCACGACAAGGAAAGGAATGCCGTTAAGCATGACATAGTTGCCGACGGCCGGAGAATCCTTGAAGAGCTCGTCTTTCAGCTTGTTCCCCAGAAAAACGACCCTTTTCTTGTTCTCCAGGTCAAGGGGGTCGAGGAAGCGGCCGCCGCTGGCCGGGATGATGTTCCTCATCCCGCCGTAAATAGGATAAACGCCGCGGACGAGGCAGGAGAAAGTGTTTTTGTCATTCTTCAGGGGAATGTTCCACCGTGAGTACTCGGCGCTCGCGGACTGGATCTGGGGGATTTCCCGGCTGAGAAGGGAAGCGTCCTCCTCCATAAATCGGAGAGCCCGTCCTTTGTTTAACCCCTGGTAGGGAATGCTTGTCCGGGCGGGCCAGAGGATGATGATCCCCTCTCCCAGGCCATGCATATTTTTGGTCATCTGCCGGCCCAGGCCGGTCCCGAACCCGAGGAGGAGGACGATCGAGATCGTCCCCCAGACGATGCCGAAAATGGTCAGGACGGTGCGCATCTTCTGGGAACGGATGTCCCTCAGGAGATGCGAAAAAAACATGAAAGCTTTCATCGGAATCCCGGCCCGGTTCTATTTGATTTCCTTGGGCGGCCTCTCTACGACCTCAGCTCCCTCCGCGAGGCCCTGGGCAATCTCGACATTCAGGCCGTCGCTCAACCCGAGCTTGACTTCTTTTTTTTCGATGACCCCGGGGCCGGTCTCGATCTCGACATAGGTTTTGTCCTGGTTGAACTCGACCAGCCGCTCGGGGATGAAGAGGACGTTCTCGGCTTTCTGGATGACCAAGTTGGCGTTGGCCGAATACCCGGCCCGGATGATCTTTTCGCCCTTGCCGGTGATCTCGATCTCCACGTCAAAGAGCGTGGCGTTCTCTTTTTGCTTGGCCTTGGGCGATATTTTAGACAGCCGGCCTTCGATTTTCTGGTCGGGGATGGCGCCGATCTGGAGCTCGGCCGGCATGCCCTCCTTAAGCTTCCCGACGTCGATCTCATCCACCGTTCCCTTGAAGATGAGGTCGCTCATCTCGGCCATCGTCAGGAGCTCCGTCCCGGCCTGGTATGAGGTCAGGGGAACGACGGGGTCTCCCTCGTTGACGTTGCGCTCAAGGACCGTGCCGTCGACAGGCGCCTTGATGACGGTGTCGATCTGACGGTCGGCGATCTTGGTCCGGCCTTTCTCAATCAGGGCCAGCCTTTCCTGGGCGACATTGAGCCTGAGCTTGTACTGCCTGTAATCGTTTTCGGACTCGTCGAATTCCTTCTGGGAGACAAGCTTGGAGTCGAGGAGCTGTTTCTGCCGCTCGTAATTAGCCTGCGCTTTCTCCAGGATGACCGCGGCCAGCTCGGCGTTCCTCTTGGCTTCGGCGAATTCGAGGGGGGTCGGGTCGGGCATGATCTCGAAGAGGGGGTCGCCGGCCCGGACTTTATCGCCTACTTCAACATAGGCCGTTTTGACAATCCCCGAGATCTGGGACTTGACCGCGATCTCTTTTTTCGGCTCGACCCGGCCGACGGCCAGGGCCTTCTCGACGATATCGCCTCGCTCGACCTTGACCAGCTTGATGCCGTTCTGGCCGTTTTTGGCCGAGCCCGTGACCTTAATAAAGATAAAGGCCCCGGCAGCGAGGACGAGGATAATGGGTATGATTAACTTCTTAAACATAGACGCCTCCGTCTCATTCTTATCACTTTAATATACGTATCAGGACCCGGAAAGGTTCTGATGGTTAAGGTCGGGCGGGTTTCTCAGCCGGTCTTGTTTACTTTTCTGTTTGGAGCCGGTCCGCCGTACGCACGACCTCATCGAAAACGCGCAGGAAGTTGCCCCCCAGGATTTTTTGGATATCTTTTTCCTGGTAGCCGCGCCTGAGGAGGTGGTAGGTGATGAGGGGATATCCGGAGACGTCCTCAAGGCCCTGGGGATAACTCGAGGCGCCGTCAAAGTCGGACCCGAGCCCGACATGGTCGGCTCCCACCAGGCGCACGACATGATCGATGTGGTCGATGAGAATGTCTAGGGGAGGTGGCGGCGGGGATTCTTTGTGCCACATCTCCATGATGGCCTTCTCAAATTCGTCCGGATTGTCCTTGAACTGTTCTTTTAGTTTCTCGATCTCAGGCGCCAATTTTTTCCGGGTTTCCTCCGACTTTTGGTAGATGCCCTCGTCGAGAAAACCGCCGTAAAAATTGACCTGGATGACTCCCCCTTTCTCGGCCAGGGCCTTGATCATCTCGTCCGAGAGGTTTCGGGGCGCGCTGCAGAGGGCGCGGGCGCAGGAATGAGAAGCGATAACGGGAGCACTGCTTGTTTCGAGCACATCCCAGAAGGCCTGGTCGGAGATGTGGGAGACATCCACGATCATCCCCAGCCGGTTCATTTCCTTGACCACGCTTCTGCCAAACTCGCTCAGGCCGTTCCAGCGGGGCGCCGGGGCTGTGGAGGAATCGCAGATATCGTTGTTGTCGCTGTGGGTCAAAGTAACGTACCTTACCCCCAGCCGGTAGAAATTTCTAAGAAGGCGCAAGCTGCCTTCGATCGGGCCGCCGTTTTCCAGGCCCAGAAGAATGGCCCGTTTTCCCTCGACGTGGAGCCGCCTTATGTCCTGGGGTGAAAAGGCCATGGCCGCCAATTCAGGATAGCGCTCGACCTGCCGGTAAACCTCATCGATCATCTCCAGGGCTTTGGCCGCCGGGTGCTGATTATCAAAGGCGTTGGAGACAAAAACGGCAAAAAAAGCCGCGTCCAGCCCGCCCTCTTTCATCCGGACTAAATCGACGTTGTTTTGCTCGGACCTTTGCCCGATATCAATTCCTTTTTCGAGCATCACCATCGGCGTGTCGCAGTGGGTGTCAACGACGATGGCCCGGCGGTGGATGTCCAGAGCCTTCCGCCAGAGCTCAGCGTCCAGGTTTTGTACGGAGAACAAAGGGACCGTGCTGACTGCGCCGGCTACCATAACAATCGCTAAAAGAATTTTGATGTGTTCGATCATCCGGGCCTTCCTCGAAATGAGTATACCGCACTGACCGAAAAAAGCCAAAACTGCAAAAATTGGTGACCCCAAAAATTGGTGGCAGTCATCTCAATTCCGAAATTCCGTGCCTGGCCATTTCCTAAAAACCAAAGACCCGAGACCGGGTCATTGACTCTCCCATTTTTTGTGTAGTATTGTCATCCTGAAAACCCCTTGCGGAGGGATGATGTTCTGGATAAGGAGCTGCCTGGCGCCGAAAGGCGATGCTGGTCAGGACTTGGCCATTGTGCAGGCAGATTTGGTGAACAGAAAGGTTCTGGAGTTTTTAAAACAATTTTAAAATAGATTCTTTATGTATTTTTTGCCAGGGAGGGGAAAAAATGAACAATCACAAGAAGGCAATCAGGGCTTGGCTGAGCAGGGAAATTCTCGGGCGGCATTTCAAAGCCGCGGGCGCGCTATTCCTGTTTATCATTCTGTTGACGGCCTATCCGGGTTTCGCCCAGACGACCGCCATACGCGCAGGCAACCTTGTCGATCCGGTCAAAGGGACGATCACCAAAAACCAGGTCATTCTGGTAAAGGAGGGCGAGATCGTTGAGGTCGGACCGGCGGTCAAGATCCCTGCCGGCGCCGAGGTCATCGACCTTTCCAAGGCCTGGGTGATGCCGGGCCTGATGGACGCGCATACTCATCTGACATTTAACATGCAAAGCCACGATATCGGCATCGAAGCAATCTATCTCACAGAAAGCACAGCGATGCGGGCTTTGCGCGGGTTGCGAAACGCCCAGGATGTACTCCGCGCCGGGTTCACGACCATCCGTGACGTCGGCAACGACGCCAACTATGCTGCCGTTGACCTCCGAGACGCCATCAACAAAGGCTGGTTTACCGGCCCGACTGTCCTGACGAGCGGCAAGATCATCACCCCGTTCGGCGGCCAATCCAAGCGCATCCCGCCCGAGCAGGGCCGTTTCTGGCTGTACGAATACATCGATGCGGATAATGCGGACGAGATTCGCCGAGCCGTCCGGCAGAACATCTACTACGGCGCTGACTTGATCAAGCTCGTGACCGACAACAGCGCTTTCTTTTATTCGGTTGAGGAAATCCGGGCTGCGGCTGATGAAGCCCACGCCGCCAGCCTGCCTGTCTCGGTGCATGCCCTAGGAGGAGAGGCAGCGCGGAACGTCATCCTCGGAGGCGCCGACTCCATCGAGCATGGGTTCATGCTCACGGACGAACTGCTTAAGCTCATGAAAGATAAGGGCACCTGGCTGGTGAGTACCGATTTCCCGGAAGCCCACATCGCGGCGCTGGACCCGACCGGAGCAATTTTCGGGGGCCCTGCAAAGGACATGGCAGCGGGGATAATCGACCGCCTCAAGCGGGCGCACCAGATCGGGGTGAAGCTGGTTTTCGGCACTGACTCAGTGGCTAACCTGCCGGGCAAGAACGGGGCCGACATGATGCTGGATTACCTGGCCGTGTGGGAGGAGGCGGGCATCGCTCCCGCCGAAACTCTGAGGGCCATGACAGCAGACGCCGCCAAGCTGCTGAGGGTCGAAAAGAAGCGGGGAACAATCGCAGCCGGTTTAGCGGCTGATATCATCGCCACGCCGGCCAACCCGCTCGAGAACATTCAGACCCTGCGCCAGGTCATGTTCGTGATGAAGAACGGCAAAGTCGTCAGATACGATAGATCACCATAATTAATTTTTCAGGTAATTTTTCAGGGGGCGGCCCAAACTAACTAATTGATATTAAATTAGTTAGCTCTTAGAAAAGGCCAAATCTTGGCCTTAAAATGCTTATTTTGTGCCCAAAAAAGAGAATCTAGGCATCTGCTTTGGTCTATGATTCTAGATACCATCTTTTTTGCGGCCAAAAAAGCGATTTTAAAGTTCAAAAAGGCACTCATTCTTGTGTTAATTATAAATATATCAACAAGATAGTGAGGGCCGCCCCCATGAGTCACCCACCCCCATGAGTCACCCATGAGTCACCCATGAGTCACAAGAGTCGCTTGGGGTGTAACGTTTTGCTGGCTGGAGCGTATAAATGGTTGAACAAGGAGAAATGCCATGAAAAAAATTATCGTCATTTTTGCCGCCGTCATTCTGGCCTTGATGTTATTCTTCGGCGCCGGAGTTTCGCCGCTCCGGATGTCCATGGTCCCGGCGGATGCAAGCTGGGTACTTCACCTCGACATCGAAAAGTATGCCTCCTCCGCCACGTTCAAGCTGCTCTCGGATGAAGCGGCCCCCGCCAGGATGCAGCGCCGAGCCGGAAAGTTCTTCGAGAAATTCCGAATCGACCCCATGAAAGACCTCAGGACAATCACGGTCTATGGTAAAGGAGAACCCAACGAGGAACCGCTTGTCGCCATATCCGGTAATTTCGACAAGGCCTATCTCCTCAGCCTCCTCAAGACTGAGTCTTCCCAAAAGGAAATTCCGTACGGAAAGCACACCATTTACAACTGGGATAACGATCATTTCGGAGTGTTCGCCACAGATAGCCTGATCTTTATCTCCCAGAGGGAAGAGAATATCAAGTCGGCGCTTGATGCCATGGGCGGGAAAATCAAGAACATTTCTTCGTCTCCCCTTGTCGCCCGCCTCAATAAAGAATCCCCCAATGCCATTGTCCTCGCCGCTGCCACCGATATCTCCGGCTTGATCGGCAAACACGAAGGTCCGGTCATCTTGAGCAAGATGCGGACGGCGGCCTTCTCGATCGCGGAGATCGGGGAAGCTGTCGACATGAAACTCGACATCGCCGCAGAATCCGCCCCGGTAGCAAAGGAAATGGAACAGGCTTTCCGCGGCCTCATCGCCATAGTCAACCTGCAGCTCTCGAGCACTGACGTTCAAGCCTTCACCCAGAGCATCAATATTGCGCTCGACGGAGAAAAAGTCAGGATCGATGCGTCGTACCCGATAGCCAAGCTCGTCGACCTCCTCAAAAAACATGACGCTTTTCCTCACATTTCTATCGAGGAGTTCGATCCCCTTTCCGATTTTTGAGCCGACGCGATTCCGGGTTTAACCCGGGGCACAGGCTGCATTGATAGATGGACAATAACTCATCGGCGACTCTCCTGCCAGACGAGGAGCTGGTCGCCCGAGCCTCGGCCGGCTCCCGCGCCGCTTTCGAAGAGCTGGTTGCGAGGTATACGCCGCGTCTGTTCTTTTTCCTCAGGCGCAAATCCGGGTCTGACGACGTGGACGTCGAGGACCTGATCCAGGAAACATTTGTGCGGGCCTTCAGGAACATCGATCGATACGACACCAGATGGAAGTTCTCCACCTGGCTCTACACGATGGCCGTCCGTATAGCCATCAGCCGCTACCGCTCCCAAAAGACAAAACTGGTCGGCCTGGACCCGAAGAACCCGGAAGACGCCTCCCCGGTCCCCTGGAGCTATTAATCAAGAAGGAAGAAACGCAGAAGCACAAAAACATCTGGAATCTCGCCCTGACCCTGAGCCCGAGCGAGTACGAAGCGCTCTGGCTACGCTACGCGGAAGGCATGCCGGTAAAGGACATTGCCAGGGCCATGAAAAAAAGCCAGATCGGCGTCCGCACACTCCTTCACAGGGCCCGCCTGAAGCTCGGGGGAAAACTGCGGGCTCCGGCGCGCTCCGTCAGCCTGAGCGAAAAGGAGGAGAAGAGACATGCTTTGCTCAATCTATAAACAGAAAATCTCCCGGGCGATGGACTCCGGAAAATCCCTGTCCGGGCTGGCAAAGCGCCATCTGCGCCGCTGCGAATCGTGCCGCAAGTTTGTCCGGATCAGCGAGGAGCTCGGACAGCGGCTGACCGAGGACGCGGCTGCCCTTCTCCAGGGCGCTGACGCTTCGCCCGGCGAAAGAGTGATGATTTCCCTTGGCACACGTGCTAAGTCCCCTTCGCTGCCGAAGTGCAGACGACTGAGGCCGGTCCTGGCGGCGGCCGCCTCGGTGACGGTCGTCTCTGTCAGCGTCGTCTGGCTCATCACATTCCGTCCTAATAAGATGCCTCCGCTCGACACGGTCTTTGAATTCGGTACGCCGGGAACTTACCTCGAGAAAGCGTGGCAAAAGGCCGAATCCCCGTACGCGGCAGAAATCCGGGAGCTGAAGCAGGCTTTTAAATCGAAGGCCGACGCCATCCAGGCCTGCCTCGACGTGAACTTAGGCGAAAAAACAGATTAAACTTAAGACCCTAAGTGGGGGCAGCCCACGGTAACTTATTGATATTAAATTATTTAACTCTCAGAAGAGGCCAGATCTTGGCCTTACAATGCTCATTTTGTGCCCAAAAAAGAGAATCTAGGCATCTGCTTTGGTCTATGATTTTAGATACCATCTTTTTTGCGGCCAAAAAAGCGATTTTAAAGTTCAAAAAGGCACTCATTCTTGTGTTAATTATAAATATATCAACAAGATAGTGAGGGCCGCCCCCGGCTCCCCCTAGAACCTGAACCCTATACTCGCACCGAACAGATTGCGCTTGAAAACCTCGTGGAAGTCCGTGATCAGGTAGGCTGCCAGCGTAGCGCCAAAGGACCTGAAGCCGATGTTGATCTTGGGGCTCAGGTCACCCTTTTCCGATCGGGCGCTGTTCACACTATTGGGCAAAACAACACCTCCGCCAAAGAAGAACCTGCCGATCTTGAAGTTCAGGATAACACCCGGGTAAATCGTGGCAACGTTGAAATAAAAATTGTTGGCCGCGACCACGACCTCAGGGCTGATCATTACCAACTCGCCGGCGTGGAAATCCACATGAAATCCGAGGGTCATAAGCGAACCGGTAAACGCGCCTCCCCCCGACAAGTTCGTCAAAAACCCGAAGCTCAGGGTGAACTCCACCTTTCTTTCCCGGCCCTGGGCCCAGACTCCACCCGCCAGGAATCCCAGCATCAGCAGCCATCCCAGCAGCTTTTTTACGGAACCTCCTTAAGTCTCTTCCTCGGGCCTATGACGAGGCCGTTTTCGTGCCGCACAATCCCCTCACTCCTTCACTTCGCCTTGGGCAAGCTGGAAAGGTCGGGCCGCGGCCAGCCGGTCTTGATTTCGGTCTTTCTGACACAGGCATACGCTTTGGTCATCAGTTCCCGGTAGTTTGCCGCTTCTTTTTCCTTTTCCATGGCTTTTTCTATGCCCGCGTAGAAATCGGCTTCGCTCCTACCGACCCAGACCCCGACGTACAGGGGCATCTCCGTCCCCATCAGGAGCTGATACGTATATCCCGCGAAAGGAACTCCCGCGTTCCCCCAGAGTTCTTTAAGTTTCAAGAAAGTTTCTTCAAATTCTTTTTCTTTACCTGGTTCGACATACAAAAAATGCCAATAGACGAATTTTGTTTCTTCCGGTTTGAGCGCCGGCCCCTTGGGCGTATAGGAGAGGTCAGGCCTCAGGCTCATGACCCCGAACCGGTAATACTCATAAGTTTCCGCGAAGCTCTTCTCTACTTCCTTGGATTTTTCTCCCATCTTGGCCATCCACTCCTCTTCCATTTTGTAGATGTTATCGATGCCGGCGAAGCTATCGATCGGGGTATGAAAATAATAGTGGAAATCCGTGGTGCTGTACGCGTCCCAGGGATACGGCGGGCCGAGGGAGACTTCATTTTTCATCGCCGCTTCAAACTCGGACGCATCGCCCGGTTCGATAACGATCTCCCAGATGGCAAAGAACTGGGGCTTCTGCTGCTGGGGCTGAGACTGAGCGAGGGCAGAGAGAGCGAAAACGCCGACCAGAAGACACAAAGAGACAAGAATAGCGGTTTTGTTTTTCATGATTCCCTCCTTACTCCTTAAGGGGCCACCATACGCCCGCCGAAAAGCAAAGTCAAGCTTGGGGGGAACCTGCTAATTTAACCTGCTAATTTGGCTCGATACGTGCGGCCTTGTAGTGGTTTTCTCCGAAGCTCCAGATGAGATGTGTGGAGGTTTTTTAAGGAGGTTTTTTAAGGGGTCGGGCCTCAGTAACTAGTGTTGCGTCTCGCAAATATGTTGACAAAGTCTTTTAATCTTTTCCAGTATCGAATCGGCAGTGGCCGTCCAGACAAAAGGCTGGGTGTGAGCATTGGAGTGTTGGACGAAATGGTCGATGTT
>Ga0315280_10002640_pt1 | contig 28774 bp, 31 predicted proteins | sample YL17G06_40_MG_FD_203697 | JGI IMG/M metagenome (GOLD analysis project Ga0315280, IMG submission 203697) | Sediment microbial communities from Yellowstone Lake, YNP, Wyoming, USA - YL17G06_40 | ecosystem: Environmental > Aquatic > Freshwater > Lake > Sediment | place: USA: Wyoming | collected... | reverse complement strand
GAATGAACAATATTCCCCGGAAGTGTCTTGGTTGGAAAACTCCTAAAGAAGTATTCTTCCAAAATCAAACAATTAAATTACCAAATTTTAACCTTAAGTGTTGCACTTCGGGGTAGAATTTCCCTTTACTCTGACACCTTTATTATACCATACTATTTATGAATTTGTCAAGCCCCACAGGTAATGTGCACACACATTTTGCACTTTTTTAGTAATCTAGGGAATAAAAAAACTGAACTCCCGAAGTTCAGTAAAAACTTGTCCAATTTAATTCCAAATTACTGACAAATTCCAGCGATCGCTCTATTTTGTCAGAAATTTACAATTTATATTAAATTGATATTAATTTATATTAGGAGATATAAAAATTTTCAAATTATAAAAAAATGACAGAGGTCGGGCCTCTGTTAATTTTCCCAATTTCACTGATGGCCGTTGATCGAATTGAAAGTTCCTTTTTCATTGGCCGAGAGCATCTATTTGAATTTTTGATCTATAAACTCTTTTATTTTTTGCCAGATGTTTTCTAAAATGAGGTTGATAATTTTGAGAAAAAAATTCCAAATTTTCTGCCAAATAAATTTGAGAAAGGGAAAAATATAGGAATTCCAGATATTCACTAACCAGCCAATAACCTTTTTCCAAATTTTTACCGCTTCTTGCCAGGCGTTCTTTACGCCCTGTAGGAAATTATCCCAAAGCCCTTCCCCGATTTCTTTTAAATCATCAAAATTTTCCGGCAATTTCTGACCAAAAATAAAATCCGGCAAGATTAAAACAGCTATTGACAGAACTAATACAATTTTATAAAATGAATTAGATTTAAAATGCATAGGAGGTGAAAAAGAATGGAGTCGGTAGTAAAAGAAGAAGAATTTCTTACTAAGGACGAAATTAAGTCAGTGATAAAGGAAATAATCGGAGTTCACTATCGAGTCTATAGCTACACATGGGGAATCACTTTCCAAGAGATAAAAATAGGATTTCATTGGTGGCTTAAAAAACATCATCGAAAATGTAATTGGTCTCTTGGCGAAGTATTGAATGAATTAATAAGAGGAGGAGAAGTTAGAATTAAAAGTACAAACTTAAATGATCGTCTCACCTTCTGCCTATTCTGTAACTCAAAATAACAGCTCTTTTCCAATCCAGGGGCTAATACCCCCTTTTTTATTTCATTAATTCTCTTGCCCCTCTTATTCTCTTTAATGTTTTTTCTCTCCCTAAAATTTCGGCGATTTCAAAAGGACCGGCCGACGCCTCCTTCCCAGTCAAAGCCACCCTCAGTGGCCACAAAAGGTATCCTCTATCTCCAACCCGCGGCTCGAAAGCGGGTTGGAGCGAGCCGTCTCGCCTTTGGCGAGAATAGGCCCTATCCCCTATTTTTCCTATTTCTTTTGCAAATTTTTCGGCTTCCGGCATTAAAATCTTTTCTAAGTTTTCTTTCCTAAATTCCTTCCCTTTTATTTTATGTAATATTTTAAAAGATTTGTCAAGAGATTTAATAATCTCTCGGTCGGTCATTTCTTTCCATCTTAACAATCCCCTATCATATTCCAACTTTGCCTTAAAGAAAAAATCAGTTAATTCAGAAATTTCCGACAATTTTTTTAATCTTTCTTGATAAAGGGAAACAATATTTTTCAAAGTTTCAAAAGAAATTTCTTCACCGCTTTCTTTAATTTTAAATTGCCCTTTTTCTTCCAGAGGAAGCTTGAGAGGTTCCGGATCCTCCTTTTCTTCAATCAAACCCGATTCGATTAAATAAGGAAGGCACAATTCGGTTAATCTTTCAATTGATTTTTGACGAATATAAAATCCATTCAAGAAATCTAATCTCTGGATGTTAAAAATTGCTCCCCCTTTTTGGACTCTTTCTAAAGAAAATTCTTTGGCCAAAGAAGCCAGGGAATAAATTTCCCTTTCGGTTCCCGGATTCCAGCCCAAAAAAACTATAAAATTAACCAAGGCCTCAGGCAAATAGCCCAATTTTCGATATTGAGCGACGGAAACTGCTCCGTGTCTTTTACTCAATTTGCTTCGATCCGGAGCCAAAATTAAAGGCAAATGGGCATATTTTAGCTGAGGAAAACCCAGGGCTTCTTGAATTAAAATTTGTTTTGGGGTATTGGAAATATGTTCTTCTCCCCTAATGACATGGGAGATTTTCATTTCAAAGTCATCAACTACTACTCCAAAATTATACAAAGGAGTATTTAAATCTTTAGCAATTACAATATCGCCCATTAAACCGGTATCAAATTCGATTTTTCCTCGAATGAGATCTTCAAACTCTATTTTTTTTGCTTCAACCTTGAATCTGATAACGAATTTTTTCCCTTCAGCCAGATATTTTTTGATCTCCTCCTTTGTTAAATTGGCACATTTTCCCGAATAGCGAGGCGGCTGACCAATGGACATTTGATATTGCCTTTCGGCTTCCAATTCCTCTTCTGAACAAAAACAATAATAGGCCTTTCCCTCTTCTAAAAGTTTTTCCAGATATTTTTTGTAAATTTCTCCTCTCTCACTCTGTCGATAAGGTCCGTAATCCCATTCAATCCCCAGCCATTTGAGATTTTCCAAAATATCTTCTTCAAATTCTGTCTTCGATCTTTCTCTATCGGTGTCTTCGATTCTTAAAATAAAACTCCCTTGATTTTTTTTGGCAAAAAGGTAATTAAAAAGAGCGGTTCTGACTGAGCCAATGTGCAAAAAACCAGTTGGCGATGGCGCAAACCTTGTTCTCACCTCCCCCGGTTTTATAAATTTGAATTCTTCTTCTAACATAGTTTAGAATTTCAAATATTCAAGTAAATATGAAGCAATGATTTTTGCTGCCCGGCGTTTCGAAAACTCTCTGGCACTATTTCTCATTTTTTCCATTTCGCTGGGATGGGAAAACAAATATTTTATCCTTTCTAAGAAAAATCCCGGAGTAAAATTTATCTCCTCAATCACCATTGTCGCTCCTCTTTGCGCAAGGGCATAGGCGTTTTTAAACTGGTGGTTTTGGGCGGCTTCTGGTAAAGGAATTAAAATTGAAGGTTTTCCCCAGGCAGCGATTTCAAAAATTGTTCCTGAACCGGCTCGTCCGACAATCAAATCGGCTGCCGCATAGGCCTCTCTCAATTCGTTTTCTTTTAAAAAGGGATATAAATGATAATATTTTCTTGATTCATCAAAAACAATTACTTCGGCCTCTTTCTTGACTTGGGGGAAATTTTTAGTACCGGCCTGGTGAATTAATTCAAAGTCCTTTAAAATTTCAGGCAAAATAACTAAAATTACATCATTGATTCTTTGAGCTCCCTGAGAGCCACCTAAAATCAAGATTATCGGCTTCTCCTGTGATAACTTAAATAATTCCTTGGCTTTTTCCTTTGAACCTTCTAAAATTTCTCTCCTGATCGGATTTCCTACCAAAATCATTTTATTTTGGGGAAAATACTCGGTTCGGGGAAAAGAAACAAAAATTTCGGTTGTAAATTTACTTAAAAATCGGTTAGATAAACCCGGCGAGAGATCTGACTCGTGCAAAAAAATTGGAATTCCCAAAAACCAACCAGCCGAAACAGCCGGAATTGATCCATAACCCCCTTTCGAAAATATTAAATCGGGACCGGAAAAGAATAAATACAAAAAGGCCTGAAAAAAACCAAAAGGAATTTTAAAGAAAATGTCAATGAGATTTAAAAAGAAAGAGCCAAAACTCCAATATCTTCTAATTTTTCCAGCCATTATTGTTTTAACCTTAACGCCCTCTTGAGAAAGCAAAATCTTCCCAAATTCATCTTTTGGTCCAAGATAAACCATTTTTAAATCCTTTTTAGGATAAATCCTTCTTAATTCCCGGCAAATGGCAATGATGGGGAAAACATGGCCCCCGGTACCACCGCCGGTAAAAACTATCTTCATTTTTGTAGAAGCGGATTTAACGCTGATTGAGAACGCTGATTAAACGCTGATCAGCGTAATGTCGGCGTACCCATCAGCGGAGTATCTACTTCTATGTTTGTTTCGATATATTTAATAATACACCTGCTCCAATAAACTCGACAATTAAATGGGAGGCGCCATAACTAATAAAGGGAAAAGGAATTCCACTCAGGGGCAATATTCCGATTAGAGAACCGATATGCCAGAATGCCTGTAAAGTAATCCAGGAACTGGTTCCCAAAGCCACCAATTTTAAAAAATTACTCGATGACCTTTTGGAAATTTCAATTCCTCGCCAGAAAAAAATCAAAAATAACAAAGTTAAAATTAAAGAACCAACAAATCCGGTTTCTTCGGCAAAAACTGCAAAAATTGAATCAGCCAAGGGATGGGGCAAAAAACCAAGTTTTTGAAGAGACATGCCCAATCCCAGACCAGAAGTCCCTCCCGAACCCACGGCAATCAAGGACTGTCTTAATTGATAACCCATCCCCAAAGGATCGATTTCCGGGTTTAAAAATACTTTGATTCTGGCTAATCGATAGGGAGCAAAATGTAAGAGTAAAATAAAACTGCCGAAAATTAATAACACAATCAAAAAGGTCCCCCAGAATGGCGTTTTGCCTGAAAAAAACATCAAAATAGCCACGGCAACAATCATCGCCATCGTACTGAAATCGGGCTGGAAAATCAAAGTGGCAGTAATTACTCCAATTATTATTAAAAAAGCAGCTATTCTTATTTTTTCACTCCATCCCTGCTTCTTGCCTTGGAAATTTTCATTTTTACTTAGCCAGGCCCCTAAATACATTATAAATGAAATTTTTAAAAATTCCGAAGGTTGAAAAGAAATCGGTCCCAGAGATATCCAGCGATTTGCTCCACCAATTGATAGGCCGATTTTTGGCATGAAAACCATTCCCAAAAGTATCAGATTCACAAAGAATAAAAAGGGAGTTATTTTCTTCAAAGAAGTCAAGGGAATCTGAAAAAAGAAAAACCCCAAAGTTATTCCTGGCAAAAATCCGAGCAAAACCTGTCTTTTCAGATAATAAAAACTGGTTCCAAATCTTTCTTGAGAAATAGGCGCCGAAACACTGTACAAAATTAAAATCCCCAGAATCAGAAAAATCAAAATGATAAAAGCCAAAATGTAATCAGGATGTTTTTTCATTGCATGCGAAAAGCGCAACCTCGCTTACGCTCGGGTATGCGAATGCGCCCATGCGAATATTTTAATCCATTTTTTGAATAAATTTCCTCTTTCTTTGTAATCTTTGAAAAGATTAAAACTGGCCGAGGCCGGTGATAAAAGGCAAATTCTCCCCCTTTTTGTATTTTGGTAGGCAAATCTAACTGCTTCCTCCATTTTCTCAGTAAAGAAATATTTTAATTTTCTTTTCTTCCTTTTCTTTTCAATCTCTTTAAAAATTCTTTCGCCAGTTGTCGGAAATAAAATTACAGTTTCAATTTCACTTTCTAAAATTTTTCTTGCCAAATTTTTGAAATCCTGGCCTCTTTCATAACCTCCCAAGATAATCGTTTCTAAATTTTTACCTAAAGCATCGATGGCTTCGATCGTGGCTTCGGGAATGGTTGCCAGAGAATCATTATAAAATTCTATGCCTTTGTATTTACCAACAAATTCCAAGCGATGAGACAGGCTTTTAAATTTTTTAATTGCTCTTTTGATATTCCTATCAGAAACTCCAAAAATTTTCCCCACCGCAATCGCTGCCATTATATTTTTTAAATTAAATTTCCCAATCAAAGGAATTTTATTTCGTATATTCGTAATAAATTCGTATTTCGTAGCATCAAAGGGAATTTTCTTGGCCTGAGATTTTTTGGCGATTTCTTCAACTATTTTATCTTCGGAATTATAAACCAAAAAATCTTCTTTTTTTTGGTAGCGGGTAATATTGGCTTTGGCATTGAGATATTCTTTAAAGTTTTGATAGTAATCTCCGTGTTCAGGATAGATATTCAAGAAAACAGCAATCTGGGGCGATTTTTTCAAATTCATCAATTGATGACTCGACAACTCATAAACATAGACATCTCTGGGAGTGGCTGAGAAGAGGAGATTTAAAACTGGTTTTCCAATATTTCCAACCAAATGGGCCTTGATCCCCCCTTCTTTTAAAATTTTATAAATCAAACTGGCGGTAGTGCTTTTCCCTTTTGTTCCTGTAATTCCCACTATTTTCCCCGGGCAATTTTCAAAGAAAATTTCTGTCTGCGATGTAATAATCTGGCTTGCCCGCCTAAATTTTCGCAAAATTTTGGCGGGAATCCCTGGCGATTTGATAATAATATCATAATTTTTTAATGCCTTAAGATAATTTTTACCCAAATGCCATTTAGTCTTTGTAAATTGGAAATTGGAAATTGGAAATTGTTTCTGATCGGCTACGCCGATAACTTTTTCCGGAAAAAGTTTTTTTAAAAACCTTAAGCTATCTCTTCCTTCCCTGCCAAATCCTAAAATTAGAACGCGCTTATCTTTTAACTCATTTAATCTCATTCTACTTATAAAATAGCATAAACCCCGTTAAAAATAAACTTAACGGGTAAATTAAGGTCAAATAAACGTTGAAAATCTAAATAGCCATTTTTATTATTTTCTCAAAATTTTTAGGTAAAAAATGATTTTTATTCCAGGAATTCAGTAATTTTTTTGCCTCCTTTTTTAGATTTGGATGTTTTGGCAAAATATTTCTTTCAAAATACTTCAACAGAGCCGGTATATTTGCAGGGGTTGAACCCCTGTATTTTTTATAGGACAGATAAAAAGCGATAAAACTTTCTTTTTTTGTGCCGACGCACTCAAAAGGCTTAAATTTTTCTTTCCCTCGCCTCGAAGAGTCGAGGCTCGTCTCACGTGGTGAGGCGGCAATCAATCGAAGCATCAAGGGAAGCAATTTCCGGTCTTCAAACAAATTTTTTCCAAAAATTTCGATTGCTTTCTCCCCGATAAAAGGATATAAACTAGAAAAAACAAATAGGCATTTTGGACACTTGCCGCACCATTTTCTGATTGGTTTTTTAGTGCCAGAATAAGTTCTATGTGCCTCATTGCAACTTAAAAAGGCATTGAAATATTGAGGATATTTCGAAAAAATTTTAGCAATTTGAATTTCATAAAGAGGCCTCAAAAAACTAAAATATTGAACTTCGGGAGTTAAGTAATTTTGGCAATATTTTCTGAATTTTTTTTCGAAATCAAAACTTTTTGAATATTGATGGTTAATAACCCTTTCAAGATATTTGACATTCCCCTCATTTGAACTTCTTTCATTGGAAAAAGCGATATATTTAAAGTCAAACAAAACCGCTACCAAAACGCTCGAAAAAGCCAAATAAGCCGAAAAAGGAGTGTGGCCATTTAAAAATCCTTTTCGATTTAATTCTAAAAGCCTTTTATCAATTTTTCTCTGAACAACGATTGGATTATCACAGCCAGCAATTTTCATTATCCTTTTCGCCGCCTCAGTTGGATTTAAGCTGAAACATTGAATTTTCTTATTTGTTGCCTTTAATAACTCTAAAGTTACCGTCGAATCCTTCCCTCCCCCAACTGGCACTAAAACCTTATTTTGTAATTTATTTTTTAACTTATTTTTTAACCTCTCTTTCATACTCGCTAATTCTGCCATGGCAGAATTAGCGAGTATCGGTTTAATTTTAATAAAATTTGGTTTTTTGAAATTAATTTTGTTTTCGAAAAAAAATTGACCCATTCCCCTATTGATTAAATCTTTCCACCATTTGATTTGTTCTTGATTTAGTAGGCCAGCTTTAATTTCAATTTCTGGCGAGCAAGTTGCCTTCCAATAACTCAACATCTCAATCAGACCCAAATTAAAAACCAAATTATTTAATATCCCCTTCCCTACTCTTTCAATTTGAGATTTTTTAACATTTTTTATAACCAATCTCGGCTTAAAATAAATCGGCAGAGAACGGTTCTCCGCGGACTCGATTTTGAAATCAAAAGGAATCTTCAAATTGTTTCCCGAAATTTTCCAGTCAAAATTTTCATAAATAAATCTTGGATATTTTCTTCTTAAAAAATCAGTTTTTTTCATATGTCGCTATATTTATTTTAAAAAACAAGGAAAAAAGGAACTGTTTTTCCTTCCGATTCATCTTTCGAAGGATTAATAAAGACCTCAAAATGTAAATGTGGTCCATGGCTGTAACCAAGTATTACCACTATAGCCAATAAGTTGACCTTTTTTAACTTTTTGACCGACTTTAACTACTGTTCCTTTATATTTTAAATGTTCGTAAGCCGTATATTCACCAAGTCGGTGCTTAATAACAATTCGATTACCTAAATCCCAATACTTCTTTTTATTTTTTCCTCCAATTTTAGAATCGTCTTTTATCCAGATAACTTTGCCAGATTGAGCAGCAAAAATTGGAGTTCCTACCCGACATAAAAAATCAAGGGCGTGTCTTAATTTTCTCGAGTAAAGGTGATCTGTGTCAAGCCCAATTATATCTTTTTTCTTTAAAGGTAATCTGTATTTATTTTTAGCTTTTCTCATTTTAATAACTTTTGGCCGATCGTCCAAAACACATTATAAAGTAAATTTAGCCCAAAAGGCGAATGGCTACTCCAATAATTGCCATTACAATTGAAATGACCCAAAATCTCATTGTCACTTTGTAATGGGGCCAGCCCTTGGCTTCAAAATGATGATGGATTGGAGAGGCCAAAAACAATTTTTTCTTGCGAAATTTTTTAGATAAAAGTTGTAAAATGACCGAACCCGATTCAATAACTAATAAAAATCCGATAATCGGCAAAACCAAAACCGAATCGGTCAAAAAGGCCACCACGGTTAATGCCGAAGTCAGACCCAGAATCCCGGTTTCTCCCATATAAAATCGGGCTGGCGGAATATTAAACCACAAAAATGCCAAAATTGTGCCCAAAATTATGCTACAAAAAGCGGCGATATCGATTTGACCTCTAAATAAGGCAATTCCGGCATAAGCCCCAAAAATTGAGGCAAAAGCTCCACCTGCCAAGCCATCCAAGCCATCAATCACTCCGCCTGAATAGGTTGCCATCATCACCAAAACAAAAAATGGAATATACCAAATTCCGATTGGAAAATCGCCAACTCCCGGTATATGAATTGTTCGCCAATCCAATTTAAAATAAAACCAAAGCCCGCCAATCAAACCAATCAAAAAGACCATAAAAAGTCGCACCTTCAAACTCAATCCCCCACCCACATATTTACCTCGATTAAAGACCTGTAAAATGTCATCAACCAAGCCCAGCAAAGAGGCCGAAACCAGGGCAAAAAGCGGTAGCCAGGTTTGAGACCGACTCAAAAAATTTAATTTATCTAACCACCAAATGTCAGTAATTTTTGAAATTCCAAAAAATAAAAAAATCAAAATCAGAGTTGTCACCCAAATTAATAGTCCGCCAAATCTGGGAATTTTAACTTCTTCTTGGCCATGAAATTTTTGAAAAAAAGTTACTTCCTTGCCATCGATCGATTTTTTCCTCACTTCTTTTCGCCAAAGTTTATATTTATACAAAAAATGGGTTAGGCCAGGCGTCCACAAAAAAGCGACAATAAATCCCAAAGCCCCCAGCGCAAAAATTTTTATAACATCAATCGTCAATTCTGGCATATTATTTAATATTTTTACCCCCTTAGAAAGAGTGAGATTTTCTAACGGGGTTTTATTTTCGAAATCGCAACCTCTGATCAATCCTTCCCATATCCCTAGGAAATAAACTTGCTTCTCTGATATTTTCCAGATTTAAAATCTGTTTTACAATTCTTTCTGCCCCCAAAGCAAATCCCCCCTCGGGTGGCATGCCGTATTTAAAGGCCTGCAAATAAAAATTAAAATCTTTCTTTTTTAAACCAAATTTTTTAATATTTTCCAAAAGCATTTTATATTCATGGATTCTTTGGCCGCCGGTGATAATTTCTAATCCTCGAAAAATGAGATCAAAACTTAATGTGTATTCTGGATCTTCGGGATCGGGATAAGTATAGAAAGGTCTTTTTTTTGCTGGAAAATGGGTAATAAAAATCAATTCCGAATTATATTTCTCTTTTGAAAAATTGCAAATTTCCTTTTCATCTTCCGGATCCAAATCCGGCTCCTTTCTATGATCTCGGCCTGTTCTTTCAAAAATAATTTTTTGGGCCTCTCTCAATTTTATTTGAGGAATTTTTGATTTAATTTTTGAAACCTCTACCCCAAAAAGTTTCAATTCATTTTGGCAATTTTTTCCGATGTCTAAAAAAATATTTCTCATTAAAATTTCACAGGTTTTCATTAGCTCTTGCCAAGAATCAATAAATCCCATTTCCAAATCCAAACTGATATATTCTGAAAGATGCCTGGTGGTCACACTCGGTTCAGCCCGATAAGCATGGGTGACACAAAAAACCCTTTCAAATACCCCGACTAAGATTTGTTTGTAAAGCTGGGGACTTTGGGCTAAATAGGCATCTCTATCATAATAATCGATATGAAAAACTTCCGCCCCTCCTTCGGTTGCCACCGGAACAATTGTTGGGGCTTGAAATTCAAAAAATCCCAATTTTTTCAAATTTTTTCTGAAACTGGAAATCAGTTCTTCTTGAACCTTAAAAATGGCTTTTATTTTTTTGTTTCTGAGCGTTAATGGCCGATAATCTAAAAGTTTTGGCAAAGACAATTTTAAATCTCGAAGATCAAAGGGAAGACTTTTTGATTTTGTCAAAATTTTAATTTTTTCAGCTTTCAATTCGATCTTCCCAGTTTCCAATTTAGGATTGATCATTTCGATTGGCCTCTCTTTAATTTCTCCCTCAACCTCCAAAACATATTCTTCTCTCACTCCTTCTATCAGTTTCGGATCTGAGACAACTTGCAAAATCCCAGACCTATCCCTCAAATCCAAAAAAACAATCTTCCCATGCGACCTGACCGTCTGCACCCATCCACAAACCCTCACCTTTTTATTAAGATATTTTAGCGTTTCAATATTTAAAATTCTTTTCATGTTTTAAAATTTAGATATATTTTTCAATAATTTTTAGCCACCACTCATCGCTATCGGTTTCTATAAGGAATTTCCCTAACTTCTTTGCTGATTCTGTTTTTAGTCTTTTAAATGAAAAATCAAGCCACTTTTTCGCTTTTTGATTCCCTAAATCAAGACATTCTTTTTCCAAAAGCATTCTTGCTAAAACATCAGCATCTTTGGCCACTATTGCCTCTTTTGTTTTCTGTTGAAAATATTCGTTAAAAAGATCTTCCAATTGAATTATTTCCAGACCATGATCTTTTGAAATTTCTTCTATGATTTTCAACTCATTAGGAATAGGCTTATAAAATTTCATAATGATATTTCTTGGTCCTCCTCGAGTTTCAACGAGATCGTGAATTAAGCACATTTTTATAATTTTATTTTCATCAACCTTTTCTAATTTTGATAATACCCAGCCAATGATCGTAGAAAAATATAAATGTTCAACTATATTTTCTTTTACTGGGCCTTTCAAATAAAAACTGCAAGCACGAGGTGTGTGCCTTAAAATTAGACATTCGAGAAAAAAATTAACTAATTTTTTTGCCTCCGAATTCAATTTTACAACCTCTTTCTTTTTCATAGCTTTATTCGCATATAATTCGCATATAATTCGTATATTAATTCGTGTATCATTATTTTAAGTATTGCTTTATTTTTTCCACCAATTCTTTTGGCGTGAAATTTGTTTTTATCAAATAATCTTTTACTCCCAATTCCAAAGTCCGCTTTTTGGTCTCTGGATGCTCATAATTTGAAAGGGCAACCACCGGAATTTTGGCAATTTCTGGGTCCTTTTTCATTTCGGTCAAGAAAAAAGTGCCATTTTTCTTTGGTAACAAAATATCCAAAAGTATCAAATCAGGTTTTTCCTTTTTTGCCAATTCCAAACCCTCCTCGGCCGTCATCACTGCCACCACTTCAAATCCCTCCCTCTCAAACTTCTCTTTATACATATCAATAACCATTTCCTCATCCTCAACTAACAAAATTTTTTTCATAGAATTTTATTGCAGGATGTGCAAAATTTCCTATTAATTATCAGCGTTAATCCGCGTTGGCGGCTTCTTTTAAACAGGTAAAAGCACAAACCTTTCAGCCGCCCCGCGAACGAAGTGAGCGGATCCGCGTTAATCCGCGTTAAAACTTAATGGAATTATGTACACCCCCTGAATTTCATTATAACTCTTTTTTCAACCAGCCGTCGAGGTTTGACCTCGACTGTTACTTTAACTTACCTAAAAAACAATAATGACCTTTTTTCAGCCAAATTTTAGGAATTTCAAAATTTTTAAACTCTTTTTTAATAAATTTTTTAGTAAAACTAAAATGAATTTCTCCTTTTGAAATTCCCTCGGCTGGCACATAAGTTCTCGGGCCAATTACTTTATATTTTACTTTTTTCTTTTTCCATCCCTTCCATCTATGAATTACTATTTTATTTTTCTTCCAGCCCTTCACCCTTAATGCTCTCCTCATGGTAACAAAAATTAACCCCCCGGGCTTTAAAACTCTTTCAATTTCTCTCACTGCCTTTCTTATCTTTTCTATTTTATTGTGATGTAAAGTTTGAGTGCTTACGATCGCATCAAAAAAGTTATCTTTATAGGGTAATTTTCTATAAATATCCCCAATTTTCAATTTGGCTTTCAATTTTTCTTTCCTTAACCAATTTTTAGCAATTTTAATTCCCTCCTTTGAAAAATCAATCCCATAAACATCAAAACCCTGCTTTGCCAAATAAACTGAATGTCTTCCCGAACCGCATCCCAAATCTAAAACCTTTTTAATTCCCTCTTTCTTAAAAACTCTTGCCACCCTTGCCATATCTTCTTGAGGTTTAACCAAAACCTTCCCGCCTTCCTTAAAAATTTTATTCCACTGCTTCTCCATATTAAAATTTTTTAAATTCTCCTTTTTTTTCTCCTTTTGAGATAATTTTTAATCAATTTAACATCTTCAAAATCTTTTGGCCGACCCATTTTCTTTTTCCATTTTATAAGGTCTTCCAATTTTACGAATTTCAAGCCATCGATTGTATCTGCCTTCGAGATCGTTTTCTTTATATTTTTGATTAATGAATGACTGGCTGGAATTATCTCAATCTTTCCTAATTTAATAAACCTTTTTCTTTCATCTCTTTTTTCTTGTTTCGGATATTTTTTAACCAGTTTTTGATACAAATCATCAGCCACTACCACATCCAAATCATGAACTTTCCTAATCCCTCTCACTCCTAAAGGCCCGCTTCCATAAATTACATATTTCCCCTCTGGCAGGTTTAATTCTTTAAATTCAGTCAATAACTTCTGAAATTCGTCTATAAATATCTTCATTAAGGTCGTTTAAAAGTTTTAACTGCGAAATTAAAAACGGAGTCATCGCTGGCTCCTTTCAGATTGGCTTCACTAATCGTTAAAATATTAAAACCCGCTTTCATCAAAGCCCTAATAAGGTCTCGATGGATACATTCATCAGCCAGAATTTTAAGCATAGTTTAACGAGAAGTAAAAGAATAAATTTCTTCTCTGCCCAAAATAAGAGAGGTGGTAAAATAATGTCTTCTTTTTTTAGATTTGGATATTGCTCAATAATTTCATCAAAAGTATAACCGGCCTTAATAAGATTGAGAATATCTTCCACCGCAATTCTCGTTCCTCTAATACAAGGTTTCCCAAATCTGACTTTTGGGTTGATAGTAATGTTTTTATTGAAAGTAGTAATTTTTCTCATATTCAAATTTATAATAACAAATTGATAACTGAAGTCAAGATTTTATTTTACCGGTAATTCAATGTAAAATGTTGAGCCCTTGTCTTTTCCTGGACTTTTGGCCCAGATTTTGCCCCCGTTTCCTGCCCCCGATTTTAAATAAAATCGTAAGTTTTTAAAAGTTTTGGATATTTTGCTTTTTCAAAATGTCTATCTTGAGACCATAAAAAAGTTTCTAATTTTAAAGCTAAAGCCAGAATTTCAACATCTTTCTTATCAATATGAGCTATAATTTTATTAGCTTCTTTTAATTTATCTTTATAAAAATCTTTTCCATAAATAGTAATTGGCAGGCTTTCTAAAAGGAAAATTAATTTTTCTTGAGAAATTCCTAATTTCTTTTCCAACTTCGGAAAATATTTTTTCACTTCTTTTAAAGTAAATTCAGTTGTTGCAAATTGAAATCTACCATTAAATAAAATATCACTCGGTTTTCCACCGAGTAAAGCAGAAACAATTATGTTAGCATCTACCACAACGATAATTTTCATCTTAGGTGATAGAATCTATCAAAATCTCTCAAAATTTCCTCTTCGGTTATTTTCCTTTTTTTCATCTTTTCTCGAATTTCCTTAACTTTTAAAAGAAAGTCAGCTCTTTTTAATTCCAAAATTCGGCGAGCTATCGCATCTTCAATAAAATCTTTCTTACTTTCATAGCCGTATTTTCTCAAGATATCGAGTACTTCACCCTTTATTTTGGGAGATAATTTTAGTTCCATATTTTTATCTTATGATAATAAAAATCTAATGTCAAATGAGATACTTTACTTTTTTTGCGCAGATTTAAAGAAATCTTCTAATATCTCCTTTGTATAATCAGCCATCTTCAGGTTTTTTATTTCTTTGTAATTAAAGAGCGCTAAATCCTTACCCTCTTTTTGTTGTTTTTTTAACTTATCAAGAGGGTAATTAAACGAAGCAGTAAAAACAAATTGTTCATAAACTCCTTTCTTTCTTTGAAGTTTATACTTTTTAAAGAATTTCAAATCTGTAAGCTCTATCCCGAGCTCTTCTCTTAATTCTCTTTTAATTGCCTCTTCTGGTGTTTCACCTTCTTCTATCTGGCCACCAAACTCACTCCAAGAATCTCGGTTCCATTTGGCGTTTTTATCTCTATACTGAAGAAGAATCATTCCTTTGTTGGTTATTAAAATAATACCCACTCCCCTACCTATAACCATAAGTTTATTTTATCGGAAGCTCTACATAAAACGTGCTCCCTTTGTCCTTTCCTGGGCTTTCTGCCCAGACCCTGCCGCCATGCATCTCCGTGAATCTTCGGACAGTGCGTTTCTAATGGTCTATTTTAATTCTATTATAACAAATTTAGTGATCAAAATAGGGATCACGCTACGCACCGCTTTTATTTGACAAGAGTTTTTGGATTTATTATAAAGAAAATGGAAACTTGAAAATTAAATATTAAGTAGGGAGGTGAAAAAATGCCTGTTGAATTGATTGCGCCCGTTGACGTACAGATCGAACTGACACAAGAGTGTAACCAAGCTTGTCGCCATTGTTATAACTTCTGGCGTCCATCAGATTTCGTGAAAAAACCACTTAAGCATTTATCTCGTGATGAACTTCGATATATTGTTCAAGAATTAAATTTAAACCAAGTGCTTTCAATCACGATTACCGGCGGTGAACCATTTGTTCGACGCAATGAACTTTTTGAGCTACTTCAAATGATAAAGGGGATTGATATTCGTGCCTCGATCAATACAAACTTCAGTTGTGTAAGAATTAATGATATTTTGAAACTTGCCAAAGAATATTCGCACATACCTCTTCTTGTTTCTCTTTTATCAGCAGATGCAAAAAAACATGAGTTGCTTGCCGGTGTTCCAAAAGGTACGCACGCACATCTTATTGAAAATATAAAGTTTGCTATCCGTCATGGAGTTTCTGTAGGTATCAATATGGTTCTCATGCGTGAAAATCTCCGAGATATAAGAGAAACGGCATATTTGGCTAAAAGCCTTGGTGTACGGACATTTTGTGCCACAAAAGTTTTACCAAATCCTTATTCTAGAAATAACGATTTTCTCCTTTCCGCCGAAGAAGTGCTATGGTCACTAAAAGAACTGATAGAGATTGAACGAATATTAAAAATACCGGTTGATATTTTAGGGTGTTATCCTAAATGTCTCCTTATAAACACTGAAGCATATCGGCGTTTTGCCCATCGAGTATGTGTGGCTGGCCGTACAACGGTAACCATTGGCGCTGATGGCGAGGTTCGACCATGTTCGCATCTCTCGACCTCATATGGAAATATTTTCTCTGAATCACTTGCCAATATATGGAAAAAAATGAAGGGCTGGCGTAATAACGAATTTCTTCCTAAAGAATGCCGCGATTGTCCAATTGTGGTTCAATGTACCGGTGGTTGCCGAGTTAATACGCTAACGCTAAAATTAAATGCAATGGATTTCTATGCTGAACCAAGACGTTTACTCAATGTATCTCGGGATCAATTATTTTCGCGACCACTACCAACCGATGTAAACCAATTTCCAAATAAAGTGATGGTACACCAAAGTGTAAGATTTCGGAATGAGCCATTCGGAGCATTATTTTTCCGACCCGATCCCTGGACAATTATATTAGTAAATCAGAGTGCGGCAGCTTTTCTCAAAGAAGTGAAAGAAAAAGGCACGAGCTTTACATATGAAGAATTTCTAGGATATTCTGGAGCAAAAAATGAGATGGAGAGTCAAAAAGTAAAACGTCTATATCAAAAGTTAGTTAGAAAAGGCATCCTTGTACCATCAAATGAGACATAGGATTAATAGATTATAAAAGACTTGACAGGGTTTCTTGGTTTCGCTATCATTAAAATGGAACCCTAAAAATAGAATAATTGAGAGGTGAAACCGATGGAAAAGAAAAATTATTCCCAAGAAGTCTTCGACGAAGTATTGCTGTTCGGTGAAGTCGTGACCGGTACGGGCGAGAGTGGCGACTGCAGTTGCTTCAGTTGCGATGGCAACCCATGTGACAAATAAGCTCACTTGAGCTTATGGCGACGCGATAATTCCCCATTTTTTCAAAAAGGGTAACTATATCAAACGGTTACCCTATTTTTTATTTTACATTTTTATTTTACAAAAGATTTTTGAAAATCTTTGATAATTTTTTCTTCTCCCTCGCCGAAGTCATTCGCAATGGTTTTGAAAAAAGACGAACCTCGTTTATACGAACTTATAGATTTGAGAAAATTTCTCCATTTATATCGTTTTACGAGAAATGAAATAAATAATCCAGCAACATTATATCCATCATACTTTGTTGCTTTTCGCCAAGAGAGACCTTGAAAAGGAACTTTGAAAGGCGCAATTTTTCTCCAATTAATTCTTGATATTTTCTTATATATGATTTGCTTTGCCATGTAGACCGCTATCCCTTCTTTCACCCAATCAGGTAGATTTGGATTGCACGTATTTATATATAAGTGCGTTAACTCGTGGGCAAATATTCTAATTAATTTTTCTCGACTTATTCTTTTTTCTCCTACATCATTTAGATAAATATCAGTTTTACTATTGGGCGGTACATAAGCAATGAGCCAATCTGGCACCCTCCGTTTTTTAATTGCTTTCATAAATGCAAGCCGATTTTTGAATATATAAATAGTGATTGATGGCGGTGAAATAAAAAACAATTTGGAAAGCTTTCTGGTAATTAAACGAGAAATTTCAATATAATTCTTTTTTCGTCGTGGAACTTTTTTCTCAAAGTCGAATTTAATATGCATAAGCCCTGGACCTCACTTTATAGGTAATTCGATGTAAAAAGTTGATCCTTTATCTTTCCCTGGGCTTTCTGCCCAAACCTTCCCCCCGTGCATTTCCGCAAATTTCTTGGCAGTGTATAAACCCAAACCTGCTCCTTGCATCCAGTATTGAAATCCTGCCCTTCCCCTGGCCATAATCTCAAAAAGATTGGCAATTTCCTTCTTCTCCATTCCCACCCCGGTATCTCTCACCTCAATTCTTACTTCAGAATTCATCCTTCTTACTTTCACGGTGATCCCTCCTTTTTGGGTATATTTTATTCCATTATCAACTAGATTCAAAATCACCTGCCTGATTTTATTTTTGTCAAGCGACATTTCCGGCAAAGCAGTGGCCGGTTTGGCCCATTTCAAATAAAGCCCTTTCTTTTCAGCCGTCCCCTTCATCTCCTCAACCACGCTGGAAATTATCTCTTCAATCGAAGCCTTTTCTAAATTCAACTCAATTCTTCCCATTTCCAACCTGGTAACATCCAACAAATCATTGACCAACTTCACCAACCTATCATTTGAAACATAGGCATTTTTCAACCTCTCTTTGGCTTCTTCCGGAATTTCTCCATAATCCCCTTCCAACATCATTGAAATATAACCTTTTATTACACCCAAAGGCGTCCTCAACTGATGAGAAGCCATCGACAAAAACTCCGTCTTTGCCGTATCAATTCTCTCCAATTCGGCATAGGCCTTCTCCAACTCCCCCCTCAACTCAATTTCCTTTATCACACTTCGTGTAAGTTGATAACCAAAAATTAAAAATAAAACAAATAATACACTTCCTAAAATATTCAACATAACTGATTCAGCAATCATAGCCCAAATAAGCAACGTTACACCAGTTATCCCAACTAAAAGTTCAGTCAAAATGACTCTGATGCCAAAAAGATAATGTTTTACAATGGCAAAAGCAGTAATTCCTAAAAAAAATGAAATAAATAAAAAACCAAAAGGATAAAATTCTACCCCGTAATTAACAATAAAGTCAGATGAGGCAATTGCGTAAAATATTGAAGCAAATAACATATATCTTGTTTGTAGATATTCAGTAGAAGATACCTCTTTTTTCTTAGTTAAATTAGAAAATAAAAGATAAAAAATTCGGATAACTAAAATAGTAAGCAACAAAAGATATAAAAGATGGAAGATATCAGCTCTAGGATAAAATCCCCAAAAATATTTATAAAAGCCATCGATAAAATAATTTGTTGTTAATAAAGTTACTTCAAATATCAAACCCATTAAATACGAGAAATAAAGCAAATATCTATCAAATTTTGAAAATTTTCGCAAAAAAGAAAGAATGAAATGAAAACAAAAAATAGGGATGAATATTATCCCTACATAACCAATTTTGACTAAATAATTAGCTAATACTTCACTTTGGATATTAAATAGTATAAACCAAGAAAATTGCCACCAAAAAGTTACAAAGCAAATAAGAGCGAAAGTAATATTAACATTGGATTTTCGATTATTTAAATAAATAAAAATACCTAAAGTAAGGAACAGAACTGAACTTAAAAAAGGTGGTATTGTATATAGTGTAAAAAAACTCATAAAATTAATTTTTCTGGAAACTCAATCCAATAAAAAAAGGAGTTCTATAAAAACAGATTTAATTTTTTTGCTCGGAAGAAAGAGGTTGAAGAGCATCCATTAAAAACGTTTTTAAGACGTCAGGAATTTTTATTGGGGAACCTTTCAAGTCGGTGCATACGATGACCTGTTTCCCGGTTGCGTAAACATCTTTGGCTTGAGCGTTAATGAATTCTGCTCCGATTTCAAAACTCGAATTTCCCACTCTGAGAACTCTCAATCTCACAATCATCAATTCTCCGAATCGGCAATTTTTTCTAAAATCATAGGAAGCGTTTCGAGTCTGAAGAAAATATGTCTGTCCCATTGAACCAGCAACTTTTGGGATGTGTTCTAAAATAAACATTTCCCTTGCCTTGCCAAAAAGCTTGGCGTATTGATCATGACTCACAGTACCCTCTATATTGGTTTCTGTAAGCGTGATTCTTATTGGATAATCGTAAAACCCCCCTTTTTCATCGCGACCAAGTTTTCCAAATAGAATGGAGTCCATTTTGATTAGATGTTGAAATAAATTCTTTAGTTATTGCGACCTTTGATTTTTATGATTTTTAATTATCTAAATGATCTCAATTTTTATTTTACAATTCTTCTTCCTTTTTGTGAAGTTTCTCTTCTAATTCTTTAATTTTATTTCTTAAAGTATTCATTTCCAATTCTTTGTTGACATCAGAAAGGAACCATTCTTTAAGAATCCTTTCCCGGTCTGCCATTACTTTCTTGAAGTCCTCTGAAAGTTTCATTCCTGACTCCAAAACGCCCCAACTCGCCTCCCCTAATTGCTGTTTGAGCTTAATTTCTTTTAAAATACTTTTTAAAAACAAATAACCAAAGAAAAGGAAGATAATGAAAATGAGGGTGTTCCAGATATATTCTAACATAGAATCGGAAAAAAATATCTGGATAAAAAGCAATATGCTAAATACGCCAACTAAAAGTTCGGTTAAAATAACTCTAATGTAAAAAAGATAATATTTTAAAATGGCGTAAGTAATAATTATTGGAAAAAGTACCACTAAGATAGTCCAATAAGGGGGAACAGGAATTCCATACCATAGAAAATAATTAGTCGGTCCGCTTAAAAATCCAATTAAAGAGGCGGCTAAAATGGACAGAACTTTGCCCCGCCACAATCCTCCACTTTTTCGATATGCTTTGACTAATAAAATCCAACTATAAATTATGCAACTAAAGAACATTAAAAGGAAAGGGTGAAAGAAAATTCCCGGCTTTGGCCAATAAGGAAAATATAATTCGGGAGCCACATCTTTTACAAATAAAGGCGTAAAATTGAGACAAAAGAAAATAAAAGCAAAAATGTAAATTAAAATGAGAAGCCGTTTCTTAACGTAGTGTAAATCTAAGAATGCAAGAACAACATGCAAATAAGTCACGGGAATAAAAATTGACCCAGCCATTAAGGCCCGTGCCCAAAAGAGAGCCGATTCTTTAGTAGTAGACATCTGCCAGGCAAAATAAGAAAAGCCCCAAACTGCTATACTCAAACACATCAAACCAAAAACTTTATTCAGAGTTTCTTTTCTATTCTTTAGATATACTAACAAACCAACAAAGGCGCTCGAAAGTCCATTTATTAACCCACTTAAGGCAAAAAATAACATAATCCAAAAATAGAATTAATTGATTAACTTTCTACAAATTGCTATTCCATGAATCTTTAAGGGTTCGTAGACGATTTCACAATTTTTAGGATTAAATCCCCCTTTGATTACAACCTCAGATAATTCTTTAGGAGAGCGATAAACCATTGGCCAATTTAAAACTTGAGATAAAAACCCCCTTTCGAAATTTGGCGCGATATTACTTATTAGAGCGACACCACCTGAAGTTAAGAGTTTATTAATTTTTTCTGTTAAAATTATTGCTTTTTCTTTTGGCCGGTATTCTAAAAACCCCACCATTTCAACTATGTGGGGTTTAAATTCATTTACGGCCACTTCCAAATCCCCTGCGCTTCTATTTACAAAGATTATTTGATTTATTACTCCTGCATTTTGCGCCATTTTTTTACTGTACTCTATTGCGCTAGGATCAAGATCCAAAAAAATGGCTTTAATAATAACACTTTTTTGCTTAAATTCTGCCATTACCTCAATTACTCCCTGGGCTGAACCACAAGCAATTGAGAGTAAACGTATCTCCGATCCCCTACTGAGAACGCTATTTATTTCTTCTCGAAGCTTTTTTTTGACTAATTTCAATCGATTTCTGACAGCTTTGGCGTTTCTTATTTTAAGCCAAAAATCAGTAATTTTTGTAATAAAATCATTCCCCTTTTCAAATTTATAATTATAAGCAATGTCTAATGCTTTCCAATGCATTGCGTTTTCTTTCATTTCGCGACAAGTCGGACTTATCCCGTCGAACCAAAAGGCATTGGTTTTCAAATTTTTACCGAAAACCATCTTTTTTATTGCCACCCAAATCGTAGTAAAAAACATTATCGGCAAAAACAAAAAATAATAAAACCAACCAGCCGTTTTCTCGTACTTTAGTTCGGGATTATTATCTATTATTATCGGAATTTCATTTTCCATTTTCTAGTTTATATAATTTATTTTACCACATTTTTTCTTCCCTTTCTCTTAATTTTCCTTCCAATTCCTTAACTTTTTGTTCTAGTTCGGCAATTCTTTTCCATCTCTCTAAAAACCTTCCCCTTATTCTCTCAAATGCATCTTTATCTTGAACAATTTCTTTAAACAAAAGGGTGTTGTTAATGGAAACTGCGATTTGATAAGAGAGGCACTCCAGAAGCTCAATATCTTCTTCAAAAAAAGGCTATTTATATTTTTATTATACCGTATTTTCTTAAAAACAAAAGCCTCGTTTTACCTCAACAAGACTTTGACTTTTTGGGAAAAAGATGGTATGATGTATTTAGTTGCTGGGAATTTAAAACTCAGCTTTGACAAATAAATAATTTCAGAAAAGGAGGTGTAATACATTGAAAAGAAATATTATATCCGTAGCCGATATTAAAGAAGTGCTTCTTCAGTACCATAAAGATAGGTGTTATCGACTGTTCAATACATTTCCAATTGTTTCAGATGATCCTACTGTTATGTTTACTAACGCTACTATCACTCCCTTCAAGCATTTCTACTCGTCGGATTCTCAGATTCAGAGATACAATTATGCTTTTATACAGAGATGTTTTCGTTTAGGTGGCGCTAGCGAACTAGAAATAGTTGGTATCATACCATACTATCATACCTTTTTCGAAATGTTTGGTAGCGGAACATTTGGTATAAGTCATCAAGAAGCAATCAAGTATCTGCTCGAACTACTTGCTACACTAGGAATAGAAAGTCAACGAATCTATTACACAATTCCGCTCAGCGAAGATTTCAAGAATGCCCTTATCGTAAATGGAGTTAGTAAAAACCATATTTTTGTTCTAAAGAACAACACAGCTAATTTTTGGCAGGAGTGGAAATTCGGAAAATTAGGTCCGGTGGGATACGGTTTAACCGCAATTTATTCTCGTTCTTCGGGATCAGTTGGTTCTGTCGATCAGATGGCTTCAGATATAGATCAATTCGTACCATTCCTCTGCTTGGTTTACGTCGGTTGGAAAGAGACAAACGATGGCGGAATTGCTCCTGTTACTAATCCCGGCTTTGATGTAGGCATTGGAATAGAACGGTTAGCTGCTGTATTACAAGAGTGTAATACTTATCAGATTGATGCTATTGCCCCACTTGTAGAAGTAGTGACTCGCTATTTGAATAGTATTACTTCTAGAAAAATTAAAGAAGAAGTAATAAGGGTGGTCGTTGATCATCTGAGGGCTATCTTTGTGTTGATTGACGAAGGTGTTTTGCTGTCCAATAAAAAACATGGGTATGCTTTAAGAAAACTAATAAGAAGAATACTAGAGTTAATCTGGGTTTCGGCAGGAGAAGTAGTGTCGATAGAGGAAATGGTAGGAGATTTCTACGATTGCCTAACCTTGACTACGAGACCGCTGTCGATAAATGTCAATCGTCTTATTAAAACAATCGAGAATGAAACGTCACGCTATATCACAGCTATTCAGAAAGCTCTCCAAATGCTCGAAAAACAACCAAATATTGCACCAGATACTTTACGAAGCACATACGGTCTTCCACCATCACTTATCCCAATTTTTTCTAAAAAAGGGTCCAAATAAACCCTTTTTTATTTTCAAATATTCTTCATTTGTTATATACTGTATTATTTTTTCCCAATAACTAATAGAGTATTGCCCCTACCAGCTATATCTTTGTTGAAACACTCTTGAAATTCAATCTCTACGATTTTATTAAAAACTTTTTTATTTTTTAAAATACTCTCACTTTTCTTACTTTGACCTTTGATTTTTGTGTCTTCCATGTGCGGATAAATAAAATTTGGAAAGCCAACAACTTCAACTTCTTTAAATCCTATTTGCTCATATAGCCTTTTAATTCCTTCCGGCGTAAAACAATGAATATAAGGCATCTCAATGGTAAAACGCACTTTTGATCGATTTTTTATTTTCTCTAATTCAGTAATACGATTTGTTAATATACTAAAGAAATAAGAATGATATTTATTAGCTACTATACTAGCATGCATACCACCTCCTTTTAATTTTTTAAAAACCTCATTTAAAACTACTTTAGGTTTTTCAACAAAACTCAAAACATTATAAAAAGAAATAGATATATCGTAAAAATTATCCTCGTAATCTGCCAGATTCTCAATATTTTTGAGATGTGTTTTCATTATTTTATTGAGACCGAACATTTTAATCTTTTTATTAGCCTCATCGAGCATTTCTGGAGTAATATCAACCAGATCGAAATGTAATTTAATATTTTTCTCTTTTAAAAAATCGTATAAGATTAGTGACCATCTACCTGTTCCTGCACCTGCATCGAGTATATTCAACTGTTTATATGACGAAAATACTTTTACAATTTTTTCTTTAATGATTTTTTTCAATAATTCATCCGATAAACACCAATATAACTGCTCATCAACTAAATCGTATTTCGCCGCTTTCTTCGCAAAATACTGCTTTACGATATCATAATATGAGTTAAACCTTTTCATAGAAATATTTTATTGATAATTGATTTTTGCGGTCATCAAAATAAGAAAAGAAAATTTGTTAAAAAGACGATTACAAAAATTATTAATTTTGCGAAAAATATACCCTGGAGTTTCAATCGGCAAAATACTTCCTACATAACCAATAGAAATTCGCTCTAATTTAATACCCTTTTCTTTGCTAGCTGTTAATAATAAATTTTCTAAAGTTTTCGCATCGTATTTTCTCTCATCAGTCAATCGGTACCCTTTGATCCAAAAAGTTAACGGTTTCAAAAATCTGAAAGATAAAAATCTTGCCTTGAGTATTGCTAATGACAAAAAATTAGGTACTCCAATGCATATATACCCTGAATTTTTTATTACCCTTAGCATTTCTTTCAAGATTTCTTTCGCCCGATTGACTTCGTAATGTTCGACTACACCTATATTCCAACACAAATCAAATTGTTTATCATCGAAAGGCATATGAAAGATATCCCCATTAATAAATTCAACATTATGTACATTATAATATTCAGATAATTGTCTTGCGCATTTAAGGGCATTGCTTGAAATATCAAACAAAACAACCTTTTTTACTTTATTTGCAAGACGTAATGAGGAATTACCTGTGCCACAGCCACATTCTAATATTTTAGAATTCGCATTTAAAGAAACATTTTTTAAAACAAACTGTTCAATTTGTTCATAACAATCTTTCCACCAATGGTGATTAATTTCTTGAAATTTTTCAACTGGATAATTTCTTTTATATTCTTTTTCCCAATTTAGTAAATCGTTATTTCTATCGAGTTCATTTTGATTCATAAATAAATTGTAAGTATTATTTTTTAACCTACCCCAGCTTCGAGAAACTCAAAAATATTATTTCTAGAATTTAATCTTACTTTTATTCCTAACGGTACGGTAATCATCGGGTCAGTATGACCAATATCAACGCCAAAGAGAATTGGGAATTGATAATCTGTAGTTCTTTCTTTAATGACCGTTTTCAATAATTCTAATTGTTCTTTAGAATAACCAAAGGGCCTTCCGATAATCATTCCTTTTATTTGTTGGAATACTCCTGAAAGTTCTAAATTAGTTAAATAAGCATCGATATTTTCTGGTTTTTCGCCTTTGGCAAAATCATCGTCACTTTCCGGAATTTCCCAAAAAAGAATTGTATCGGAAAAATCAGGCCAATATTTTGTCCCCCGTAAATGCATCATTGAACTTATACATCCACCTAAAATAGGTCCTTCTGTGTTACCTTCTTTTAGCCATTGCCAACCTTTGTTCTTTTTCATTTTTCGTGGCCGTTTTAAATCTTCCTTTTTAAACCAATCTAAGACTTCATCCGTCCATTGTGATGAGGGAACAATTTTTCCTATGGGCTTGGGTTGCATAATCGCTTTTTCAAAGTACCTTCTCGTGTAAGGAAGAACCTCTGGATTTTCAGCAAATTGAGTTAGAACTGCTGGACCATAAAAACTTACCAGATTAATCTGTGTATAAAAGGCAAGTTGTAAAACTGTAATATCTGAATAGCCTAAAAATATTTTAGGATTTTTCTTAATTAAATTGAAATCTAAATATTTTAGTATTTGGTTTGAATGATTTCCACCAATAAAAGAGAAAATCGCCTTTACAGTTCTGTTATCAAAAAATTTATTAATATCTTCGGCGCGCTCTTTTGGATTACCGGCTGTGTGCCCGCGGACTTTTAGAGCATTTTTTCCAATCTTAATTTTAAAACCCATTTTTTGAAGCGCATCCACACCTCTTTTAACTCTATGTAGTACTAATCCAGCCAAAGGAGCAGAAGGACTGATTATTCCAATTATATCTCCCTTTTGTAAATATTTCGGCTTAATTAAATATTTCATAACTTTTTATAAATGCCTAAATCTTCAATAGCTTTTGTATAACACATGTCCATCCCAGCATATATTGGATTTTTACGATTATTTTTTCGCCCAAAGAGATAAGCTACTGCTCGACATCCGCCTAAACATTCTTTATGAAATCTACAATAATTTTTTGAGCAAATACCATCTAAATTTTTAGAGAGTGTTGCTTCGTCAAATTTAGGAAATTTAACATTGAATACAGGTTTATCCTTTCTAAATTTTAATTTCCCTATAATCGCTTCTGGTAGAGATTGTAGGAAAAAACACCAAAAAATATTATCTGAAAACAGATCAATAGCAAGAAGCTGATTATTAATTATAGGACATCCAAATTTCGATTTCGGCCAGGCTAATGTAATTTTGCCACTTAAAAAATCCCTGAACGGTTTCGAATAAAAATTTGGGCCAAAAGTATAACTAATTCCTAATCTTGTATAACGACTTAATCCTTTAAGTTTTATTAATTCGATTTTTTCGACAAATTTATAGAAATCATCTTTTGTAAGAAAATATTCATCGGGTAACCTTTCTGCATTTCCAGCTGGAAACAATCTTATAAATCGTATTCTATTTATTTTCAATTCATTACATTTTTCTATAAATTTTTCTACTTGATTTACATTAAAATGGGTTACTACATGAAAAACCTCAACTCTGAAATTTTTTCTAAGAGCAGTTTTTATATTTTTAAATATCAATCTATAAGAAGCAGGTGAATTACCGGTTAACTTACAATATGATTTCGCATTTCCGTGTAAGCTAAAAATAAGTGTTCGAATCCCTGATTCCTGACAAAATTTAAAAAACATTTCTTCATTTTCTAAAGGGCCATTAGTAAAAATAGCATCATTTTTTAATAATTTGTTATAACTCAATAAATTTAAATCAGTGGAATACTCTCTTGGATAAAGGAATACATTATATCTTTTTTTGTTAATTTTAAAATACTTGATTAAATGATTTAATTTTCTATAGAGAGATTGGTAAGCCTTTTTATTATAAAACGAAGGTTTCCCCGAGAAAAAACAATGATTACAGTTTAGAAAGCATTTATTTTTTATAAGTAATTCAACATTTATTATTTTTCTATTTTTCATAAATAATTTTTTTATCTATGGTCTGTTATCTCTATCTATTCTGGGGAAAGCTTTTGTTTCCCAAATAAAAGGTAATTTTAATATAGCTTGAATGAATCTTTCAATACCCATACCCCAACCTGAATGAATTTTAGGATTTTTCGGATCTCGCGATTCGATATAGGGATAATAGTCTTTCATATTAAGTTTAAAATGTTTCGCCTTTTCTTTTGTTTCTTCTCGTGTGTGAACTCTTTCACCGCTACCAATCACTTCGCCATATCCAGGAAAAATAAAATCAGCATTTATTACTAATTTTGGGTTTTTGGGGTCTACTGCATGATAAAAGGCAACTTCATCGCCTATGTAATGGGTGACAAAAAGTGGTTTATTTAAAATCTCGGTTACCAACACTTCTTCATAAGCACCGAAATTTTTAATTGTTATTTTATCATATTTACTATTTTTTGTTTTTTTCTTTAGTAACTTAAACGCATCATAAAATGCTATTTTTTCGAAAACTTTTAATTTAGAAAATTTATTTAGTTCTTCAATCTCTTTTCCTGTTAAGAATATCTCAATCTCTTTTTTACAATTTTTAATTAAAAAATTAACTAAAAATTGAAGATAATCTTGTTGGAATTTCAAATTCTTTTCAAAATTAATATTGCTTTCGAATTCGATGTGAGTAAATTCAGGTAAATGACGGAAGTCAGTCTTTTCTCTTCGAAAACTTTTTTCCCAGCAATATACACTATTAATTTTTGGGTTTGTAATCGCAAACTCAAGATAAAGCTGAGATGATTGAGTAAGAAATGTCGTTTTATTAAAGAATTTAATCTTAAAAGGATCGACATCGGAAGGAATGGTTCCGGTTAAAGCACCCGGAGAAGAAATCATCCGTGTTGTAATAGGTAAATCAAATAAAAACACGTTTTTCATTTGCATAAATTTATTACTTCCTTTGAATATTCCATCCCAAATCTTTATCAGAGCATCCCATTTTTTATAATCCCTCCGAATTTCAAGATGCCTCCGAGTTAAATCAGGTGGTTTAATATTTCTAACTTCCTCTAAAGGTTTATATATTTTATTTCCTTTATATGTAAGTTTATAATCTTTTGTTTTGTATGGTCCTAAATCCATGTAATTAACATCATTTAGTTAAAAAATATTTTAATGCCAAAAATGGGTGTCAACTTTAATTTTCCTTCAACACATCATAAACCTTAAAATATTTCGCCCAGAATTTTGAATCAAGCATAATTTCTCGCTTTTTTTCTGCCCTGCCTTCGGCGTCAACTTTCTCTATATTTCTATTATAAATCAACTTTCTTTAAAATAAAAGCCAGTTTTTTCAGGGCTAATCTTTATGTTTTTCCCTCTTTTTCTCTCAGTTTTTCCTCCAATTCTTTGATTTTTCGTATTTTATTTCGCCGCCTTCCGCCCGAAGCAAACGCTATATTTCAATTATACCCAAATTTCCGTAGAAACAAAATACCCAGCCTCTTTTCTTTAGAACGATTGATTTTTAAGTAAAAATTGATAAA